>Ga0049107_10000051_pt1 | contig 31071 bp, 31 predicted proteins | sample WorMetilPIANOSA1_FD_61187 | JGI IMG/M metagenome (GOLD analysis project Ga0049107, IMG submission 61187) | Marine gutless worms symbiont microbial communities from Max Planck institute for Marine Microbiology, Germany - Olavius ilvae PIANOSA.1 | ecosystem: Host-associated > Annelida > Digestive...
CCGACAAACTCAACTGACCGCTCTCTCGATGCATGACCCCCTCCGCGACTCGACGCCAACGACCCGACCATCGAATCACGCAACACCCCCTTATGCAAAGGTCTCCTTGACGGGGGAGGGCCGGGGTGAGGGGGCGTTATGTCTCCAGCCGGAACAGCGGCCGCAGGCGCACCCCGACGATCGAGCCGACGAAGGCCGCGGCGAACCATAGCCAGGCGTGCAGGCTGCCGGAGGCGATGCCGCTGAACAGGGCGCCGATGTTGCAGCCGAAGGCGAGGCGCGCGCCGTAGCCCATCATCAGGCCGCCGAGCACTGCGGCGATCAGCGACGGGACTGGAATTCGCGCTCTGGGGGCGAAGCGGCCGGCGAGGCCGGCGGCGAGCATGGCGCCGAGCAGGATCCCGACGTTCATCACCGTCGTGGTGTCGGCCCACAGCGGCGCGGCCAGCGCGCGGCTGGGGAACGGCCAGGTCCAGAACGCCCACTCGTTGACCGCGACACCGGCGAGGCTCAGCGCCTTGGCGCCCCACAGGCCGAAGGCGAAGGTGATCGACCACGGGTGGCCGGCGACCGCCAGCGTCGCGGCGTTGAACGCGGCGAGCCCGACGGCGCCCCACAGGATCGGCCACGGCCCGCGCAGGAAGCGCGCGGCGCCGTGCAGCTTGTGCGCGGGCTCCGGCGCCGGGCCGCCATGGTGACGCCGCTCGAGCCAGAGCGTGAGCGCGGCGATCAGCGCCAGGGCGGCGAGCTGCGCCGCCAGCGCCGGGCCGAGCCCCCACAGCTTCAAGAGCGACTGCGAGCCGTACGACGGCAGGGTCAGCCACCACGGAAGGTGCAGCGTGCCGACCACCGCACCGACGACGAAGAACACCAGCGTCACGACCATGCGGGCGTTGCCGCCGCCGACGGTGAACAGCGTGCCGGAGCCGCAGCCGCCGCCGAGCTGCATGCCCAGGCCGAACAGGAAGGCGCCGATCAGCACCGAGACGCCGACCGGCGCCACGGCGCCGCCGACGCCGCGGCCGAACACCGTGCCCTCGGCCAGCAGCGGCAGGAAGACCAGCATGGCGAGCGCGAAGGCCAGCAGCTGGGCGCGCAGGCCGCGGCCGTCGCGGTGCGCGATGAAGGCGCGCCAGCCGCCGGTGAAGCCGAACGCCGCGTGGTAGAGCGTCACGCCGAGCGCGCCGCCGATCAGGAACAGCCCGGCCTTGCGCAGGTCGACGCCGGTCCAGAGGAAGAGGGCGAACGCCAGGATCGCCACGCCGGCGAGCGCGACCGGCAGGCGGTCGACGCCGCGCGGCTCGGGCGGCGGTCCGGTGCGCGCGGCCAGCGTCGCCGGCGCGCAAGGATGCACGGCGGTGGTCATGGGGCAGCCTACCCCCGCGGCCGGGCCGCAGGGGTCACAAACGCTCTAGTTGGCGGCGGCGCCGTTCTCGAGGGGCCGCGCCGGGTCGGCGGACCATTCGACCATCGAGCCGTCGTACATGCGCACGTCCTTGTTGCCCTTGACTTCGCTGAGCGAGAACCAGGCGATCGAGGCCCAGTGGCCGGTGTTGCAGAAGGCGATCTGCTCGCCGTCGTCTTTGAGGCCGACATTCGCCATCAGCGCGCCGACCTGGCCGGCGTCCTTGGCTTCGCCGCTCTCCGCCACCAGCGTCTGCTGCTGCAGGTTGACGGCGCCGGGGATGGTGCCGGGCGCGCGCGCCTTGCCGTGCTTGGCATTGCCGACGTACTGCTCCTCGGGCCGGGCGTCGACCAGCGGCGTGCCGTTCGCCGCCGCGGCCTCGACCTGCTCGGTCGTCGCCAGATAACGCGGCCTGAAGCTGGCGGTGAACTTCGTCGCCTTAGGGGTCACGGCGCCGGTCTCGACTGGCAGGCCGGCCGCCGCCCAGGCCTTGTAGCCGCCGTCGAGGATCGAGACCTCCTCGTGGCCCATGACCTTGAAGGTCCAGTAGACCCGCGTGGCGCTGCCGAAGTCGGTGGAATTGACGCCGCCATGCACGACCACGACGTGGTCGTCGTTGCCGATGCCCAGGCCGCCGATCAGCGCCTCGACGTCGGCCGTGGGCGGCAGCTTGCCGACGACGCCGTCGACGGTCGTGCGCCAGCCGGCGGCGAGGTAGTCGGAGTAGACGGCGCCGGGGATGTGGCCGGCGGCGAACGCCTCGGCCGAGCCGCCGTCGATCTTATTGCGGATGTCCAGCACCTTGACAGTTGGGTCGTCGACGTGGGCGGCGAGCCAAGCCGGCTCGACCAGCGGCTGCGCGGCGTGCGCCGTAAAGGCGATCAGCACCAGCGCCGTCGCGGCGATCAGGGTACGCATGTTGTCCTCCGTAAATGTCGGTTGCGCCGTTGCGCCCGGCGCTTACCCCAATCTAGGCGCGGGGTTCGGGAAGTAAATACAGAATACCTGTGTGGTTCCTAAACCGCGCCCAGGTGACCGGCCAGCAGGGCGGCGACGACGATCAGCCCGAAGTCCCGGTTGGCGCGGAACTTGGCGAGGCAGTCCCGGGCGTCGTCGAGGTCGACGGTCAGGACCAGCCAGAAGGCGTGGCCCGCCGCGGCGCCGAGGCCGAGCCACAGCGGCCAGGTCAGGCCGGCGGCGTTGCCGGCGAAGCCCAGCAGGACAAGGGCCGCGGCATAAAACCCGGCGATCCAGCCGCGGCTCGACGGGCCGAACAGCAGCGCCGTCGACTTGACGCCGACCAGCGCGTCGTCCTCCTTGTCCTGGTGGGCGTAGATCGTGTCGTAGCCCAGCGTCCAGGCGATGCCGGCGGCGTAGAGCAAGAGCGGCGCCGGGTCGAGCCCGCCGCGCACCGCGGTCCAGCCCAACAGCGCGCCCCAGTTGAAAGCGAGCCCCAGGAACGCCTGCGGCCAGAACGTCACGCGTTTCATCAGCGGGTAGGTAAAGACCAGCACGAGGCTGGCGATGCCCAGCAGCACCGTCGCGCCGTTGAACTGCAGCAGCACGACGAACGCCGCCGCCATCTGCGCCGCGGCAAACGCCAGCGCCTGGCGCACGCTGACCTGGCCGGCCGGGATCGGCCGGTCGGCGGTGCGCGCCACTTGGGCGTCGAGGTCGCGGTCCAGAACGTCGTTGATGGTGCAGCCGGCGCCGCGCATCAGGATGGCGCCCAGGCCGAACAGCGCCGCGTAGCCCAACACGGTGAGGCGCCCGTCGGTATCGATCGCCTCGATGCGCGTGGCCAGCGCCAGGCCCCACCAGCAGGGCAGCAGCAAGAGCCAGGTGCCGATCGGCCGGTCGAGCCGGGCCAGCCGCAGATAGGGCCGCACGGCGGCCGGCATCCAGCGGTCGATCCAGTTGCCGCGCGCGATATCGGAGGCGCCTGGTTCAGTCATGATCGTGCGTAAGTTCGCCGGCGGCTATCCTCGGGGCGGTACCAAACGCGGATCGGTGGGAGCGCGCAACCATGGTGTCGAACGGGAGACGTCTTGTCGCGGTCCTGGGCCTGTGCCTGGCCATGGCCTGCGCGAAGGGCGCCGAGACGCTCGAGATGGTGCCGGCGACCGACACGCTGCGCCGCGCCTCGGCGTTCAGTCCGCTCTACGAGGCGGTGGCCGTCGGCAAGGTCGGCGGCGGCGAGGAGACCGAGGCCTTTGGCCGCTCCCACGTCGGCGACGCCCAGTTCGAACATGCGCTCAGACTGGCGCTTCTGAACCATGAGTTCCTGGCCGGCGACGACACGGTCCCCGCCTACCGGCTCGACGCGTTCCTGGTCGAGCTGCAGCAGGAAGGGTCGAGCGTCACCGGCTCGCTCAAATCGGCCGTACGCTATCGGCTGGTGCGGCTCGACGGCGACGCGGTGGTGTTCGACGCGATCGGCGAGGGCGTCGGCGCCGCGCGCATCAACGAGGCACCGCTGGCGGCGACCCGCCGCCGCCTCGCCATCGAGCGTGCCATGCGCGACAACATCGCGAACCTGCTCAGCCGGCTGCGACGCGTGGGTTGAGTTATTCCGCCGCCAGCGGCAGGGCCGGCGCGAACGGCTCGATCGAGATGTCGCCGTCGCGCGCCGTCAGGAAGTGGCCCGCCGGGACCTCGGTCCAGGCGCCGTGGGCGTTGTCCAGCGGCTCCGAGAGGATCAGAACAGACTCCGGCGCGTCGTTGGCGAACCCGAGATAGAGCGACGGCGCCGGGCCGTGGCTGGCGTAGCGCAGGGCGTAGATCGCACTGCCGTCGCTCACCGCGGCGGTCATCAACAGCGGCTCGTCGACGCCGGCCTCGGCCAGCGCCGCCTCGACCTGCGCCACCGTTGCCGCGAAGGCGCGCTTGGGGTCGTGCACCAGGCCGTGGCCCAGCGCCAGGTAAAAGAACACCTCGCTGTCGGTGTCGCCCTCGACCTGGGCGAACAGGTCCGGATCCAGGCTGAGGATCAGCGTCCGGCGCACTCGGTCGAAGCCGCCGATGCGGCCGTTGTGCATGAACAGGTGCCGGCCGTGGCGGAACGGGTGGCAGTTGGTGCGCGACGTCGGCGTGCCGGTCGAGGCGCGCACGTGCGCGAAGAACAGCCCCGAGCGGATCTGTTCGGAGACGCTGTGCAGGTTGGCGTCGTTCCAGGCCGGCAACACGTCGCGGAACAGCCCGGGCTCGGGCTTGGCGCCGTACCAGCCGATGCCGAAGCCGTCGCCGTTCGTCGGCGAGTGGCTCTCCTGCGCCGCCAGGCTCTGGCTGACCAGCGAGTTCTCCGGCTGGAAGATCAGCGCGTCGAGGAAGATCGGGTCTCCGGCGTAGGCCAGCCAGCGGCACATGGGCGTCAACTCTCGTTGTGGGCGACGTCGACCAGGCGGCGCGTGCCGACGGCGACGTCGTAGATGTGGAAGCTGTCCATCTGCCGGCCGTAGAGGTGCAGGCTGACGGCGCGGTCGCGCTCGGCCGGCACGCCGGTCATGTGGATGTGGTCGGGATTGGGCACGAAACTCGTGACCGTGCCTTCGCCCAAGAGGATCGGCCCGCCGCGGGCGAGGCCGATCCCCTCGTCACGATCGTGGTGGCCGTCGGTGCGGATGAAGTTGCGCTCCTCCAGCACCCCCTCGATGACGCCGACGACGCCCCACGAGCCGTGATCGTGCACCGGCGTCCACTGGCCCGGCCGCCAGACCAAGGCGTAGAGCGACAGGGCGCCGTCGTCGGCCGCGTGGATCAGGTTGCGCGCGTAGTGGTCCGGGTCCTCGCGGAAGTGGCCCGGCGCCAGGAAGCCGCGGTCGCCGTTCAGCAGGTCGAGCAGGCGCGGCGCCAGCGCCTCGACGCAGTCGGCCGGCTCGGCACAGGCCGAGGCGATGCCGCGGCAGGCGGCGATGAAGTCGTCGAGGACAGGGGCAGCGGACATGGTCGCTCCTCGGCCGGGCCCAAGGCGGACTCCGGCGCGCATCAGGGTGTCAGACAAGCCTTGGAAGACGGTTAACCTTCACGCAAGTCCTCTTACCGCCGCTTGCTGTGGGGCGCCAAGCCGGCTATGCGGGCGGCCATGAGCGGAATCCGGCTCTTTGTCGGCGCCGACCTGGGGGCCGGCGCCACGGTCGCCCTGGACGCCGGCCAGGCGCACTACGTCCGGAACGTCATGCGCGCCGGCGTGGGCGACCCGGTGGTGCTGTTCAACGGCCGCGACGGCGAGTGGACGGCGGCGCTGACCGGGCTGGGCAAGCAGGCCGCGGAAGCGCAGGTGGCAAGGCAGACCCGGCCGCAAGCGCCGGAGCCCGACGTGTGGCTCGCCTTCGCGCCGTTGAAACGTGGCGCCGTCGACAGCCTGGTCGAGAAGACGACGGAGCTGGGCGTCGCGCGGCTGCTGCCGGTCCTGACCCGACGCACCAACGCCGCGCGGGTGAACCTGGACCGCCTGCGCGCCCATGCCGTCGAGGCGGCGGAGCAGTGCGAGCGCCTGAGCGTGCCGGATATGGCCGACCCTGTGCGCCTCGACGCCCTCACCGCCGACTGGCCCCCCAATCGGCGGTTGGTCGTCTGCGACGAGCGCGGCGATGCGCCGCCGATCGCTGCGGCGCTCGGTAACCTGCCGCCGGGACCAACCGCGGTGTTGGTCGGGCCGGAGGGCGGCTTCGAGGGGGCGGAGCTTGATTCCCTCGACCAACTACCCTTTGTTACGCGCGTCGGCCTGGGGCCCCGGGTGCTGCGGGCCGACACCGCGGCACTGGCCGCACTGGCGATTATCCAGGCGCTGGCCGGCGACGGCGACCGCCGACCCGAGTGACAACGAGCGTGGCCGCCATGTCCTCAACCGCCGGCGAAGCCGTCGCCGACACCCGCGAGTTGGTCGCCTATCTGGAGGCCGGCTGCAAGCCGGCCGCAGACTGGCGCATCGGCACCGAACACGAGAAGTTCGCCTTCACGCTCGGCGACCACCGGCCGCTGGCCTATGAGCGGGTCAACGGCACGGCGGGCATCCGCGACGTGCTGGAGGGCCTGACCCGGTTCGACTGGCAGCCGGTCTACGAGGGCCAGCACGTCATCGCACTCAAGGGGGCCGACGGCGCCTCGATCACGCTCGAGCCGGGCGGCCAGGTCGAGCTGTCGGGCGCCATGCTGGCGACGATCCACCAGACCTGCGAGGAGGTGCAGGAGCACCTGCGCCAGGTGCGCGAGGTCGGGCGCAAGCTGGGCATCGCCATGATGGGCATGGGCTTCAACCCGAAATGGTCGCGCGACGAGGTGCCGTGGATGCCCAAGGGGCGCTACGGCATCATGCGCGCCTACATGCCGACGAAGGGCGACCACGGCCTCGACATGATGCTGCGCACCTGCACCGTGCAGGTGAACCTGGACTTTGCCAGCGAAGCCGACATGGTGAAGAAGTTCCGCGTCGCGCTGGCGCTGCAGCCGGTGGCGACGGCGCTGTTCGCCAACTCGCCCTTCGCCGACGGCCGGCCGACGGGCTATCAGAGCTACCGCAGCCTGGCCTGGACCGACACCGACCCCGACCGCACCGGCATGATGCCGTTCGTCTTCGAGGACGGCTTCGGCTTCGAGCGCTACGTCGAGTGGATGCTCGACGTGCCCATGTACTTCGTCTACCGCGACGGCAGCTACATCGACGCCTCGGGCCAGTCGTTCCGCGACTTTCTCGCCGGGCGCCTGCCGGCGCTGCCGGGCGAGCGGCCGACCATGAGCGACTGGGCCGACCACTTGACGACGGTCTTCCCGGAAGTGCGGCTCAAGCGGTTTCTGGAGATGCGCGGCGCCGACGGCGGGCCGTGGCGGCGCTTGTGCGCCCTGCCGGCGCTTTGGGTCGGGCTGCTCTACGACGGGCCGACGCTCGACGCCGCCTGGGACATCGTCAAGGACTGGACCATCGGCGAGATGGAGGCGCTGCGCGTCGAGGTGCCGAAGCAGGACTTGATGGCGCCGTTCCGCAACCGCACGGTGCTGGACCTCGCGCGCGACACGCTGTGCCTCGCCCGCCAGGGGCTCAAGGCGCGCAACCGGCTCGACTTCTGGGGCGGCGACGAGACCCACTTCCTGGCGACGCTGGAGCAGATTGTCGACAGCGGCGTGACGCCGGCGGAGAACAAGCTCGCGGCGTTCCACGGCCGCTGGCAGGGCGACATCGACCGCGCGTTCGAGGAGTACGCGTACTAGGGGCTGGCCGTGGGCTCGTCTGGCCGCTGCCAGACGAACAGCGCCTGGAAGCGGCCCCACCAGTGCTCGCCCAGCACGAAGATGCCGTCGATCATCGAGACGTAGCCGCCGATGAACAGCGCCGCCACGGCCCAGCCGAGGGTCCCGTGCGTCAGGCCCCAGACGACAGGGAAGGGATCCTCGGGCGTCGTGCGGCCGTAGGCGACCAGCACCAGCACGAAAACCAGGACGTCGAGCCCGAGCGACAGCGGGAAGGTCAGGAAGATGCCCAGATAGTGCCGGAACCGGCCGACCGGCGGCACGCCGGGCCGGGCCTTCAGGAAGGCGAACATCTTGTCCTTGAGCTGCTTCAGGCCCGCCCAGCCGAGGAAGAAGACGCTGCTGAGGGCGACGATCTCGGCGACGATGACGCCGACCCCGACATAGCCGGCATTCAGGCCGAAGGCGGGAATGAGCGTCGGCGAGGCGACGAGCAGCACGTTGCCGGCGATGAACAGGCCCAGCCCGATGCGGTAGCGCCAGGCGGGAACCGCGGGGGCAGCCGTCTCCACTTCTGTCATGACGCGCGGGCTCCTGTGGACGGTCGCCGACATTAGGCCGCGTCCGCGTCCGCGTCTCAAGGGGCGACCGACGCCGCGCCCTGTTGACACGCCGCGTCCTGATGCAGTAATTAACGCGCACGTTAATTAACCATCGCGTGAAAAATGATCCCGACCGAACAGCGTCTCGACGACACCTTCGTCGCCCTCGCCGCGCCGGTGCGCCGCGCCATCCTGGCCCGCCTCTCCGAGAGCGAGGCGACGGTCGGCGAGCTGGCCGAGCCCTTCGACATCTCGCTGCCGGCGATCTCGCGCCACCTGAAGGTGCTGGAGGGCGCCGGCCTGATCGTGCGCGAGAAGCGGGCGCAGCAGCGGGTCTGCCGCCTGAAGCCGGAGGCACTGCACGACGCCTGGAACTGGCTCAGCTTCTACCGCGGTTTCTGGACCCAGCAGATGCAGCAACTCGACAGCTTCCTCGGCTCGGAGGACGAGCGCGATGCTTGAGCCGGCCGCGCGCGCGGACGGCGAGGTCCTGCGCCTGACCCACCGCATCGGCGCGGCGCGCCCGCGCGTCTTCCGCGCCTTCACCGAGGCGGAGACCTTCGCCCGCTGGTGGGGGCCGCCGGGCTGCGCCGTGCGGGTGCTGGAGCTCGACGCCCGGCCCGAGGGCGCCTACCGCGTCGAGATCGACGCCACGGCCGGCACGCAGCTGCTGTTTGGCCGCTACGTCGAGGTCGCGCCGCCGGAACGCCTGGCCTTCACCTGGCAGTGGCAGCAGGGCGAACAAACCGGGCCGGAGAGCCTGGTGACCATCGATTTTCGCAACGTCGGGGCAGCCGCGACCGACGTCGACATCACCCACGCGGCGTTCCCCACCGCGGCCGACCGCGACCAGCACGAAGGCGGCTGGCGTCACGTGCTGGCGCGGCTCGACGACGTGCTCAACGGCGGAGATCAAACATGAGCGAGGTAACGATCTACGGGTTTCCGCAAAGCACTTATGTGCGCAGCGCCCGTCTGTTCTGCGAGGAAAAGGGCGTCGCCTACACGCTCGAGGCGATGGACCTCGGCTCGGATGCGTACCGGGCGATCCACCCCTTCGGCAAGATCCCGGCGATGAAACACGGCGACCGCGTCGTCTACGAGACGGCCGCCATCGGGCGCTACCTCGACGAGGCGTTCGACGGCCCGCCGCTACAGCCAACCGACCCCGGCGATCGGGCGTCGATGGAGCAGTGGATCAGCGCCTACAACGACTATCTTTACCAAACCATCGTCATCGGCTGGATCGTCACGCAGCTGCGCGGTGGCGAGGTCGACGAAGCGGCGACGGCTGACGTCAAGGCGCGGCTGGAGGTGCTCGACAGGGCGCTGGCGGCGACCGGCCGCCTGGCGGGCAGCGACGCGACGCTGGCCGACCTGATGGTGGTGCCCATGCTGGCGTACTTGAGCGCGTTGCCCAGCGGCCAGGCGCTCTTGGCCGATCTGCCCAACGCCAAGACGCTGCTCGACGCGGCGATGGCGCGGCCCAGCTTCGCCGCGACCCAGCCGCCGCCACCGGCAGAGGAAGCGGCGGATTAGGCTCAGCCCACGCGGCGGCGGCGCTGCACCAGCGCCGCCACTGTGAAGCCGCTGCCGACGACGAGGGCCAGCGTCGCGGCGCAGCCGTACATGACCGGCAGGCCGAAGGCGATGGCGATCGGCTGGCTGGCCAGGGGCGAGAGGAACTGGCCCAGGAAGATGCAGGTCGACAGGCCGCCGATGACGCGGCCGCGCACCCGCTCGGGCGTCGTGCCCAACAGCCACACCGTGGCGTTCGGCATGTTGGCGCCCAGCCCGAATCCGCCGAGAACCAGGCCGACCAGCACCTGGACGTAGCTCTCGGCCGTGGCGATGACGGCATAGGCGAGGGCCACCGTGAGGTAGGCCAGGCCGAAGATCATCGGGTGGCTCAGGCGCTCGCGGATACGGCCGTACTGGCTTGAGGCGATGGCGGCCGCGAGCGCCATCGCGGCGATGGCGAGGCCGGTGCTCGACGGCGCCAGGACGCCCAGCTCCTGCATGAAGAACGGCAGCTGCACCGGCACGGCGTAGAACACCACCATGTTGATCACCGAGACGCCGTAGAGCACGACGATCAGCGCCATCGGCAGGCCGTCGTCGGCGGGCCCGCCGTCGCGCGCCAGGCCACGCGCGGGTCGGTGCGGCTCGCCGATGGTCAGCGCCACCGCCGGCAGCAGCACCAGCGCGGTGAGATAGATCGCGAACGGCGCGCGCCAGTGCAGGTCGGCGAGGCCGCCGCCGGCAATCAGGAAGACGACGCCGCCGAGGGCCATGAAGCCCGACTGGATGCCCATGAAGCGGTTCCGCGCCGGGCCAACAAAATAGTCGCCGACCAGCGTCGTCGCGGTGGTCATGATCGCGGCGACCGCCATGCCCAGCACCGCGCGCCCGGCGAGGATGCCGTGCAGGGTGTCGAGCAGCAGGCCCGAGGCGCCGGCGAGACCGTAGGCGACAATGGCGACCATCAACAGGCGCTTCCTGCCGAAGCGGTCGATAATCCAGCCGGCCATGGGCGCCGAGATGGCGATGAACAACGCCGTCACCGTCAGCACCAGGCGCGTCAGCATGGCGGCGCCCGAGGTGTCGGCGAAGTGCGCCTCGATCGCCGGCAGCGACGGCGCCACGGTGGCGCCGGACATCACCGTCAGGGTAGCGACGCATAACAGCGTCGCGCGCCGCCCCAGCGGCTGCGCGCCGATCGTGCCTGCGGCCGGAGCCGGCGCGTCGCGCGGCGCCATCAGGCCGCGCCTTGTCGCCTCACACCGCGGTGCCGCCGACGGTGAGGGCGGAGAGCAGCATGGTCGGCTGGCCGACGCCGACGGGCACGCCCTGGCCGTTCTTGCCGCAGGTGCCGACGCCGGTGTCGAGCGCGAGGTCGTTGCCGATCAGCTCGACCCGGGTCAGCGCGTCGGGGCCGTTGCCGATCAGCGTCGCGCCCTTGACAGGGGCGCCGACCTTGCCGTCCTCGATGAGGTAGGCCTCGGTGCAGGAGAACACGAACTTGCCCGACGTGATGTCGACCTGGCCGCCGCCGAAGTTGACGGCGTAGATGCCGGTCTTGGCGGCAGCGATGATCTCTTCCGGTTCCCTGTCCCCGGCCAGCATGTAGGTGTTGGTCATGCGCGGCATCGGCGTGTGGGCGAAGGACTGGCGGCGGCCGTTGCCGGTGGGCGCCATGCCCATGAGGCGCGCGTTCATGCGGTCCTGCATGTAGCCGACCAGCACGCCGTCCTCGATCAGCACCGTGCGGTCGGTCGGCGTGCCCTCGTCGTCGATGGTCAGCGAGCCGCGCCGGTCGGTCATCGTGCCGTCGTCGATCACGGTGACGCCGGGGGAGGCGACGCGCTCACCCATCAGGCCGGCGAAGGCGGAGGTCTTCTTGCGGTTGAAGTCGCCTTCCAGGCCGTGGCCGACGGCCTCGTGCAGCATGACGCCGGGCCAGCCGGGGCCCAACACCACCGGCATCTCGCCGGCCGGTGCCGGCACGCTCTCCAGGCTGACCAGCGCCTGGCGCAGCGCCTCCTCGGTCTGGGCGCGCCAGGCCTCGGGCTCGACCCAGGCCTCGTAGGCGGCGCGGCCGCCGACGCCGTGGCCGCCGGTCTCCATGCGGCCGTCCTCTTCGACGACGACGCTGACGTTGAGCCGCACCAGCGGCCGCACGTCGGCGGCGCGCTGGCCGTCGCCACGCACGATCTGCACCGCCTGCCAGGAGCCAGCGAGCGAGGCCGAGACCTGCTTAACGCGGGGGTCCTTGGCGCGGGCGTAGGCGTCGATCTCCCCCAGCAGCGCGACCTTGGCCTCGAACGCCATCTCGCCCAGCGGGTTGAGGTCGCCGTAGAGGTGGCGGTTGGTGCCGTGGGGGCCTGCGGCCAACGTGCCGCCCTGGCCGGTGCGCACCGCCTTGACCGTGTCGGCGGCGCGCCGGATCGCCGCCTCGCTCAGCTCGGCGGCGTGGGCGTAGCCCGTCGCCTCGCCCGAGACGGCGCGCAGGCCGAAGCCCTGGGCGGTGTCGAAGCTGGCGCTCTTCACCCGGCCGTCGTCGAAGGCGATCGACTCCGACTGGCGGTACTCCAGGTACAGCTCGCCGTCGTCGGCGCCGTCGAGCGCGTCGTCGACGATGCCGTCGACGCGGCCGCGGTCCATGCCGGTGCGCGTGAAGAACAACTCGTCCATGGTCGCGATATCGGTCATCGGTGGTGCCTCCGCCGCGGCGTTGCGGCTGCCTCAGGCGCCGAATATGGGGCGCCGTGGCGCGCTTGTCATCCACGCGCATGGCGGGCGTGTCGTCGCGGCGAGTCGCCGCCGTTCCCGGGCGCTGCGACAAGGTGTCCCTGGCCCGGGCGCGGGCTTCCTAACCCCTTCGGCGTCGTGTAGTTTCGCGGCGCGGAATCCAGGGGACAGGGTTCCGTCTTGACAGGCACGCGCGGACGGCGCAAAGCCGTGGCCCAGCAAGCGCTTGGCGGCGGCGTCCGGCGCATGCCACGGGAAAGAACGGTGCAGATGGCGACGATGACCCGATTCGCAAAGCTCCTCATGGCGGCCACGTGCCTGGCCGGCGGTTCGGCGCAGGCGGCCCAGCCGGAGCCCTGGGGCCTGGGCTTCCAGACGCCGGCCTCGGCGCTGGCCGAGCAGGCCTACGCCTTCCACGACATGCTGCTGGTGATCATCACGGTGATCACGGTGTTCGTGCTGGCGCTGCTGGTCTACGTGATCTTCAAGTTCAACCGCAAGGCCAACCCGGCTCCGACGCGGACCACCCACAATACGCTGCTGGAGATCGTCTGGACGGCGGTGCCGATCCTGATCCTGGTGATCATCGCGATCCCGTCGATCCGCCTGCTCTACGACATCGAGCGCATCGAAGGCGCCGACATGACATTCAAGGCGATCGGCTACCAGTGGTACTGGACCTACGAGTACCCGGACCACGGCAACTTCACCTTCGATGCCTTCATGGTGGCGGACGAGGACCTGGCGCCCGGCCAGCCGCGCCTGCTGGCGACCGACGAGGACGTCGTGCTGCCGACCGACACGCGCATCCGGGTGCTGGTCACGGCGGGCGACGTGCTGCACGCCTGGGCGATGCCGGCGCTGATGAACAAGGTCGACGCGGTGCCGGGCCGCATCAACGAGCTGATCATCGATCCGGTCAGCGAGCCCGGCATGTACTACGGCCAGTGCTCCGAGCTGTGCGGCAAGGACCACTCCTATATGCCGATCGCCATCCGCTTCGTGACGCCCGCCGAATTCGAGGCCTGGGTTGTCGAGGCGCAGGCCAAGTACGCCCGGGTCGACGGCACGCCGCCGCCGGTCGAGGTCGCGGCGCGCCAGTCGCGGTAACGGCACGTTCCTAGGAGACGAGAGAGATGAGCGCAGCGACGGACGTGCACGGCCACGACGAGCACCACCCCACCGGCTGGCGCCGGTGGCTCTACTCGACGAACCACAAAGACATCGGGACGATGTACATCGTCTTCGCGATCGTCGGCGGCGTCATCGGTGCGCTGTTCTCCCTGATCATGCGCCTGGAGCTGCAGGATCCGGGCATTCAATACCTGGCCGCGGCCGACGGCTCGCCCGACGGCCAGGCGTGGAACGTGTTCGTCACCGCGCACGGCCTGATCATGGTGTTCTTCGTGGTCATGCCGGCGCTGATCGGCGGCTTCGGCAATTGGTTTATCCCGCTGATGATCGGCGCGCCGGACATGGCGTTCCCGCGCATGAACAACATCTCCTTCTGGCTGCTGCCGCCGGCCCTCATCCTGCTCGTCGGCTCGGCCCTCGTCGGCAGCGGCGCCGGCACCGGCTGGACGGTCTACCCGCCGCTGTCGTCGACACCGGGCCATACCGGCGCATCGGTCGACATGGCGATCTTCTCGCTGCACCTGGCCGGCGCCAGTTCGATCCTGGGCGCTATCAACTTCATCACCACGATCTTCAACATGCGCGCGCCGGGGCTGACGCTGCACCGCATGCCGCTGTTCATCTGGGCCATGCTGGTGACCGCGTTCCTGCTGGTGCTGTCGCTGCCGGTACTGGGCGGCGCCATCACCATGCTCTTGACCGACCGCAATTTCGGCACCGCGTTTTTCCGGCCCGAGGGCGGCGGCGACCCGCTGCTGTTCCAGCACCTGTTCTGGTTCTTCGGGCACCCGGAGGTCTACATCCTGATCCTGCCGGGCTTCGGGATCATCAGCCAGGTCGTCTCGACGTTCTCGCGCAAGCCGGTGTTCGGCTATCTCGGCATGGCCTACGCCATGGTCTCGATCGGCTTCGTCGGCTTCATCGTCTGGGCGCACCACATGTACACGGTGGGCCTGGACGTCGACACGCGGCTCTACTTCACCCTCGCGACGATGGTCATCGCGGTGCCCACGGGCATCAAGATTTTCTCCTGGATCGCGACGATGTGGGGCGGCTCGATCGAGTTCAAGACGCCGATGCTGTGGGCCGTGGGCTTCATCTTCCTGTTCACCGTCGGCGGCGTCACCGGCGTCGTGCTGGCCAACGCCGGCATGGACAAGGTGATGCACGACACCTACTACGTCGTCGCCCACTTCCACTACGTGCTCTCGCTCGGCGCCGTGTTCGCCATCTTCGCCGGCTTCTACTACTGGATCGGCAAGATGAGCGGCCGCCAGTACAACGAGACGATGGGCAAGCTGCACTTCTGGATCACCTTCATCGGCGTCAACCTGACGTTCTTCCCGCAGCACTTCCTGGGCCTGCAGGGCATGCCGCGGCGCTACATCGACTACCCGGACGCCTATGCCGGCTGGAACTACGTCAGCTCGGTCGGCAGCTACATCTCGATCGCCGGCGCCGTGCTGTTCCTCTACATCGTCTGGCACACGCTGACGCGCGGCGAGCGAGCCGAAGCCAACGTCTGGGGCGAAGGTGCCACGACGCTGGAGTGGACCGTGGCTTCGCCGCCGCCGTTCCACACCTTCGAGGAGCTGCCGGAGATCGAGGCCGAGGCGGCGCACTAGGGGCCGCGGCGGATTTGACACGTGAGTGACGCAAGTCTGATCGATCGCGCGGCGCCGGCCGCCGCCGGCGCGTCGCAAATCAGCGACTTCGTGGCGCTGTTGAAGCCGCGGGTGATGTCGCTGGTGGTGTTCACCGGCTTCGTTGGCTACTTCATCGCGCCCGCGGGCCTGCACCCGGTCGCCGCGGCCATGGCGGTGCTGTGCATCGCCGTCGGCGCCGGGGCGGCGGGCGCCATCAACATGTGGTTCGACCGCGACATCGACGCGGTGATGCGGCGCACCTGCGCCCGGCCGCTGCCGAGCGGCCGCGTGGCGCCCGACGACGCGCTGGCCTTCGGCGTCTTCCTGTCGCTGGGCGCGGTGCTGATGATGGGCCTGGCGGCCAACTGGCTGGCGGCGGGCCTGCTGGCGACCGCGATCCTCTTCTACGTCCTGGTCTACACGGTCTGGCTGAAGCGGCGCACGCCGCAGAACATCGTCATCGGCGGCGCCGCCGGCGCCTTCCCGCCGATGATCGGCTGGGCCGCGGCGACGGGCGGGCTGAGCTGGACCGCGGTCGCGCTGTTCCTCTTGATCTTCTGCTGGACGCCGCCGCATTTCTGGGCGCTGGCGCTGTACCGCAGCGGCGACTACCGCCGCGCCGGCGTGCCGATGCTGCCGGTCGTCGCCGGCCGGCGCGCCACGAAGTGGCAGGTGCTGGCCTACACGCTGTTGCTGCTGCCGCTGTCGCTGGTGCCGGTGGCGCTGGGCAGCGCCGGCTGGGTCTATGCCGTGCCGACCGCCGCCCTGGGCCTCTTGTTCGTCGTCGCCGCGGCACGCGTGCTGCGCGAGCCCGAGCCGGCCGCGGGCGAGACCGCGCCCGACCGCGCGGCGAAACAGATGTTCGGCTTCTCGATCCTCTACCTCTTCATGGTCTTCGCCATGCTGATCGTCGATCGCGCCGCGGGACCGGCGCTGTGAGCGCGGACGCGGGAATCGGCAGGACAATGGCACGACCCGGCGACAGCGACCGGCACCGGCAGCAGCGCAAGAAGAACCTGGCGCTGGCGGGTGTCATCGTCTTCGTCGTGGTGATGATCTACGTGCTCTACCTCGTGCGCCAGACGGGGGCGGTGTGAAGACCGCGGCACGGCAGAAGGCGCGCAACGCTCGCGTGGCGCTCGCCGTCGCGGGCGTGGTCGTCGCCATGGTCGGCCTGTCGTTCGCTTCCGTGCCGCTCTACGACCTGTTCTGCCGCGTCACCGGCTTCGGCGGCACGACGCAGCGCGCCGCCGCGCCCGAGGTGCGGGCGATCGACCGCGCCGTCGTCGTGCGCTTCAACGCCGACACCGCGGCGATCCCGTGGGCGTTCCAGCCGCTGCAGCGCGCGGTCGAACTGAAGGTCGGCGAGACGGGCCTCGCCTACTACCGCGCCACCAACCTCAGCGACCAGCCCGTCGTCGGCACGGCCACGTTCAACGTCACGCCGCCGCAGGTCGGCGAGTACTTCGTCAAGATCGACTGCTTCTGCTTCACCGAACAGGCGCTGGCGCCGGGCGAGACCGTCGACATGCCGGTGACGTTCTACGTCGATCCCGCGATCGCCGACGACCCCGAGCTCGACGGCCTCGTCGAGGTGACGCTGAGCTACACCTTCTTCCGCGACCCCGACGCCGAGGCGCGGGAGATCTCCCAGGCTCCGTTTGCCGCGCCGGCGCTGAACTGAGGCGACCCAGGCACTCTTCAAGGGACAGCATCACAATGGCCCACGCGAACCACCCCTATCACGTGCCCGAGCCGAGCAAGTGGCCGGCCTTCGGCGCGACGGGCGCGCTGCTCCTGGCGTTCGGCATGGTGCTTCACATGCACCCGGCGACGCTGGGCGACGGCCTCGAGGGCCCGCTCGAGGCGCTGGGCGCGTGGAAGCTGGCGCCGGGCCTGCTGGTCGTCGCCTACACGATGTTCGGCTGGTGGACGCAGGTCGTGCAGGAGGCGACGCACGAAGACTCCCACACGCCGGTCGTGCAGTTCAGCCTGCGCTACGGCATGGTGCTGTTCATCGCCTCCGAGGTGATGTTCTTCGCCGCCTTCTTCTGGGCGTTCTTCGACGCCAGCCTGTTCCCCAAGGAGGCGACCGGCTTCGTCTGGCCGCCGGAGGGCGTGCACCCGTTCGACCCGTTCGACCTGCCGTTCCTCAACACGCTGATCCTCCTGACCTCCGGCTTCACGGTGACCTGGGCGCACCACGACATCGTCGAGGGCAAGATGAAGCACGCGACGATGATGCTGGGCATCACCGTGGCCCTGGGGGCGCTGTTCACCTGCGTGCAGGCCTATGAGTACGGCCACGCCGCCTTCGGCTTCCGCGAGGGCATCTACCCCTCCACCTTCTACATGGCGACGGGCTTCCACGGCTTCCACGTGCTGATCGGCACCACGTTCCTGATCGTCTGCTGGATCCGCTGCGCCCGCGGCCACTTCAAGCCGGACCACCATTTCGGCTTCGAGGCGGCGGCCTGGTACTGGCACTTCGTCGACGTGGTCTGGCTGTTCCTGTTCATCTGCGTCTACTGGTGGGGGGCCGGCGACGCGACCTTCCACTGACGTTAGGCCGCGGGGTGCCCGCCGGTGAGCGTGCCGAACTACCACCAGGTGTCGACGATCTCGGCCGGCCTGCGCTGTGCCTGCCCGCGCTGCGGTCGTGGCAAGCTGTACGACGGCCTGTTGAGCGTCGCCGCCAAGTGCAGCGAGTGCGAGCTGGACTACGGCCGCTTCGACAGCCATGACGGCCCGGCGTTCTTCATCATCGTGGTGTGGAGCGCCGTGGTCCTGCCGCTGGCGGTCTGGCTGGAGTTCGCGCTCGAGCCGCCGATCTGGGTGCACATGCTGATCTGGGTCCCGGTCGTGCTGGTCGGCGCCATCGCACTGATGCGCCCGCTGAAGGCCTGGATGATCGCCCAGCAGTACCGGCACCAGGTCTACGACAACGTCTGAGCGGTCAAAGCTCCTCTTCCGGCCGCGGCTGTGGCCGACGCTGGTGGCGCTGCCGGCGATCCTGGTGCTGGTCGGCCTGGGTACGTGGCAGCTCGAGCGCCTGGAGTGGAAGCGCGGCCTGATCGCGACGATCGAAGCGCGCACCACCACCCCGCCGATCCCGCTGCCGGCGGCCGCCGAATTCGAAGACCTCGAGTATCGCGCCGCCACCGTCACCGGCACTTTCGACCATGACCACGAGCTCTACGTCGTCAGCCAGGTGCACAAGCGCGCCGTCGGTCTGCACGTGGTGACGCCGCTCCGCCGCAGCGACGGCCGCGGCACGGTGCTGGTGAACCGCGGCTGGGTGCCGCCGTCGCGCCGGGAGCCGGCGGCCCGTCCTGCCGGCCAGGTCACGGGCGAGGTCACGGTCTTGGGCCTGATCCGCGTGCCGCGCCCGCCGGGCTGGATGGCGCCCGACAATGCGCCGACTGCCGGCACCTGGTACCGCGTGGCACCGCAGGAGATGGCGGCGGCGCTGGGCCGGGCCGATGTGGCACCGGTCTGGCTCGACGCGGCGCCTGACCAGCACCCGGGCGATTTTCCCATCGGCGGCCAGACGATCCTCCATATCCCCAACGACCACCTGCAGTACGCGTTCACCTGGTACGCCCTGGCCGGGGCGCTGGCCGTGATCTACGTGCTGTTCCACCTGCGCCGCGAGACAGCCCCATGACGCCCTACGAGCAGCTCACCGAACGCTTCCGCCGCATCGGCCTGATCGGCGACACCCTGGGCGTGCTCGAGTGGGACACGGCGACGATGCTGCCGCAGGGCAGCGCCCCGGTGCGCGGCGAGCAGACCGCGACCCTCTCCGTGCTGCGCCACGAGCTCTTGACTCACGGCGACGTCGGCGCGCTGCTCGACGCCGCCGGCGACGGCAACGGGGACCATGACGCCTGGACCGCCGCCAACCTGCGCGAGATGCGCGGCGCCTACGCCCGCGCCACCGCCGTGCCGCCGGACCTGGTGGAGGCCGAGGCCCGGGCCGTGTCGGCCTGCGAGATGACCTGGCGCACGGCGCGGGCGCAGGACGATTTCGAACTGCTGCGGCCGTTCCTCGAGGAGGTCCTGCGCCTGACGCGCGAGCGCGGCCAGGCGGTCGGCGCGGCGCTGGGCCTCGATCCCTACGACGCGCTGCTCGACGAGTTCGAGCCCGGCGGCCGCGCCCGGCGCATCGACGCCCTGTTCGACGACCTCGCGGGCTTCCTGCCGGACTTCGTCGCCGCCGCGCTGGAGCGCCAGGCGGCGCGGCCGGCGCCCGTTGCGCCCAAAGGCCCGTTCCCGCTGGACCGGCAGCGGGCGCTGGGCGTGCGCCTGATGGAGGTCATCGGCTTCGACTTCACGCGCGGGCGCCTGGACGTCAGCGCCCACCCGTTCTGCGGCGGCGCCGCGGGCGACGTGCGCATCACCACGCGCTACGACGAGGCCGACTTCCTCTCCGCGCTGATGGGCGTGCTGCACGAGACCGGCCACGCCATGTACGAGCTCGGCCTGCCCGAGCGCTGGCGCCACCAGCCGGTCGGCGTCGCCCGCGGCATGGGCGTGCACGAGAGCCAGTCGATGATCGTCGAACTGCAGGTCTGCCGCGGCCGCGAGTTCATGGCCTTCGCGGCCCCATTGATGCGCGACGCCTTCGACGGCCGGGGTCCGGTGTGGGAGGCGGAGAACCTCTACCGCCTGGCGACCGTCGTCGCGCCCGGCTTCATCCGCGTCGACGCCGACGAGGCGACCTACCCGGCGCACGTCATCCTACGTTACAGGCTGGAGCGGGCGCTGGTCGCCGGCGACCTCAGGCTCGCCGACCTGCCCGGCGCCTGGGCGGAGGGCATGCAGGACCTGCTGGGCCTGACGCCGCCCGACGACCGGCTGGGCTGCCTGCAGGACATCCACTGGCCGGGCGGGTTGTGGGGCTACTTCCCAACCTACGTGCTGGGCGCCATGACCGCGGCGCAGTTGTTCGACGCCGCGACCCGCGCCGACCCTGGCCTGCGCCCCGCCATCGCGCGCGGCGACTTCCTGCCGCTGATGCGCTGGCTGCGCGCGAACGTGCACGAGAAGGGCTCGCTGCTATCGAGCGAGGAACTGGTGACGCAGGCGACCGGCCGCCCCCTCGACCCCGCGGTGTTCGAAGCGCACCTGAAGGCACGATACCTCGACTGACGCCTCACGCCGCCACCGCTGGCACGGCGACGTAGCGGTAGATCGCGGCGTAGTGGCAGCCCGCGGCGACCAGCACCAGCGCGTGCCAGATGGCGTTGTGGTAGGGCAGCCGCTGCCACAGGTAGATCATCGCGCCCGCGGTGTAGATCAGGCCGCCGCCCAGCAGCAGCGCCAGCGCCGGCGCGGCGAGGACGTCCAGGAGCGGCCCGGCCGCCAGCACGATGCACCAGCCCAGAGCCAGGTAGAGCACGAAGGTCTGCCGCTCCCAGCGGCGCGGGTGCCACAGCTCGATGTAGCTGCCGAACGCGGCGCCGAGCCAGACCGTGACGAACAGGCCCAGCCCCAGCGTGCCGCCGATCTTGACCAGCGCGAACGGCGTGTAGCTGCCGGCGATCAAGATGAATATCGCGGTGCGGTCGAGCCGGCGGTAGAGCGCCCGGCGCGGCGAGCCGAGCGCCAGATTGTAGAGCGCCGAGAAATCCAGCATGGCGATCAGCGCCAGGGTGTAGGCCGCGACGCTGAAGGTCAGTACCGGCCCGCCGCCGTTCGCGGTCGCCAGCAGCACCAGGCCGCCGGCAATGCCGGCGACCGTGCCGATGATGTGCACGACCGCGTCGGCGACGATCTCGCGACGGGTGTAGGCGGACCCCATGGCGGCGATGGTGAAGCGCCGCCGCGGCGCCGGTCAAGCCGGCGGCGACGAGTCGGGGATGGCCCGTCGTCATCTGCTCGGAACTTGTTCACATTCGCACCGAGGGTTTGTGCAAGACGGCCGACTTCCGCCTGTGCGTTGCGGCAGCTTGCGGCGCCGGGCGGCCCGGGCGCTTTTTGATTGGTGCCGCCGCGCGCGCCTCTGCTATGAATCCATGAGGAGTTTGGGGGTATTGCGCGCCCGGGACCTCGGGAGGGATCGTTGCGCGCCGCGCCTTGAGGGGGGACGACGGATGACGCGTGCGGCTTTCGCCATCTTCGCCGGTCTCGTGTGGACCTGCGCCGCCAGCGCGCAGCAGTTCGAGACGGTCTCCGCCGAGCGCGCGGCGGAGCTGGGCTGCCAGTCGTGCCACGAGGGCATCGAGCGCTTCTCCGACGGCGACATGCAGGACACCATCGAGGCGCTGGGCGCCGACTACGGCGATCCCGGCGGCTGCGTCGTCTGCCACGGCGGCGACCCGACGGCCACGACCGCCGACGCCGCGCACCAGGGTGCCCCGCAGGAACAGGCCGAGTCCGGCGGACCCGACCTCTTCTATCCCGACCCCGGCAGCGTCTGGATCGCCGACCGCTCCTGCGGCCAGTGCCACGACGGCTATGCCGAGCGCGTCGCCAAGTCGCTGATGAACACCGAGGCCGGCAAGCTGCAGGGCAACTTCTGGTCCTGGGGCCTGCAGTCCGACCACAAGGTCGTCTGGGGCAACTACAACCAGACCGACGCCGACGGCCCGGAGCCGGCGGTCGGCACCGACGCCTACAAGGCATACATGACGGCGATGATCGCCGCCCATCCGGACCAGTTCCCGGACGAGCAGCAGCAGCCGCCGGACGTCGACGTCGACCTCATTCCCGACCATCCCAACATGGCCGGCATCACCTATTCGCGGCAGCAGTGCCAGCGCTGCCACGTCGGCGTGACAGGGCGCGAAAAGCGCGGCGACTTCCGCGGCACCGGCTGCTCGTCGTGCCACGTGCCGTACTCCAACGAGGGCCTCTACGAGGGCGGCGATCCGACGATCCACAAGGAACAGCAGGGCCACCTGCTGGTTCACCGCATGCAGGCGACGCGCAAGTCCAAGGTCGCCCACAACGGCACCGAGTACTCGGGCATCCCGTCGGAGACCTGCAACACCTGTCACAACCGCGGCAAGCGCATCGGCGTCAGCTACCAGGGCATCATGGAGTTTCCCTACGGCAGCCCGTACGACGCGCAGGGCGGCAAGCAGCCCAAGCTGCACACCAAGAACTACCTGTTCATCAAGGACGACCTGCACCACCAGGTGCAGAGCCGGCCGGGCAACCCGCAGGGTGGCCTGTTGTGCCAGGACTGCCACACCTCGATCGACATGCACGGCGACGGCTCGCTGTACGGCACGACGCTGGCACAGGTCGAGATCGAGTGCTCCGACTGCCACGGCACGACGACCCAGTACCCCTGGGAGCTGCCGCTGGGCTACGGCGAGGAGTTCCAGGAGGCCATCAGCGACGCGCCGCGCGGCCTGACCGACGAGCTGACCGACTTCCAGCTCTTCGCCACCGAGTACGAGCCGCAGGACGGCTACCTGCTGACCGCGCGCGGCAACCCGTTCGGCAACGTCGTCAAGCGCGGCAAGAAGGTGATCATGCACTCGGCCTCGGGCCTCGACTTCGAGGTGCCGGTGCTGCGGCAGATCGCCGTCGACCAGACCTGGAAGAACCTCAACAGCCAGGTCGCCATGTCGAACGTCAGCCGGCACATGGAGTCGATGGAGTGCTACGCCTGCCACGCCGACTGGGCGCCGCAGTGCTATGGCTGCCATGTCACCGTCGACTATTCCGAGGGCAAGACCGACGTCGACTGGATCGAGAACGCCAACTCGCGCGCGCCGAACGGCCTGACGGCGGACGCGGAGCTGGGCACCAACGGCCTGAAGAGCGCCGGCAAGGTGTCGGAGACGCGCTCGTACCTGCGCTGGGAGACACCGATCCTGGGCATCAACGGCGAGGGCCGCGTCAGCCCGATGATGCCAGGCTGCCAGGTCATCACCACGGTGATCGACAAGGACGGCAACACGGTGGCCGAGAACGTCATCTGGAACACGCCGGAGGGCAAGGGCCTGGACCACGCGGCGGTGCAGCCGCACACGGCCGGGCGCAAGGCGCGCTCGTGCGAGAGCTGCCACAACAACCCGAAGGCGCTGGGCTACGGCATCGAGGACGGCCGCTTCCTCTTGGGCTACGAGGACGGCTTTGTCGTCGATCTGGAGACCGCGCAGGGCCAGACCATCCCGCGCCAGTACCAGGTGCAGTCGCCGGCCGTCCCGGCGCTGGACCACGACCTGTCGCAGATCGTCACCCGCGACGACGAGCAGCTGGTCAGCATCGGCTCCCACTGGCCGCTGACCGGGCCGCTGCCGGCGCCGATCCGCGAGAAGATGGAGCGCACCGGCCTGTGCATGGGCTGCCACCAGAACATGGCCGACGAGGACCTGTGGGCCCAGGTGGCGCGGCCGGGCTGGCTCAACAACGAGCAGCACCGGGCGATGATGGACCGCGCCGTGCGGGCCTACGCGGGCGACCAGTAGGCCGGTTCACGCATGCCTGGGGAGAGGAGACTTGCCATGAAGACCCGCAGTCTCGCGACCGCTCTTGGCCTGGCCATGACGCTCGGCCTCGGTGCGGCGCAGGCGCAAGAGCTGTCCGGCTACACGGTGAAGGAACTCTTGGAGCCGTGCGTCGAGGGCGACAACGATTCGCGCTGGGGGGCGGCGGCCGAGGCCGAGTGCGAGCAGTACATCAAGGGCTTCACCGACGCCTACGTCATGATGACGGACGGCGGCAAGGCCGACAACGTCTGCCTGCCGGCGCAGAACCGGCCGGACGAGATCCGCTGGGCCTTCATGAAGTGGGCGCACCGCAATTTCGACCAGCGCGGCATGCCGGCCGGCGACGGGCTGCTGGCCACGATCAAGGCCGATTTCACCTGCGACTAGGCGTTTTGGCGCCCCATCCGGCCCCAGCCTCCGGTGCCTCGCACCACGGCTTTTCCTGACCCGGCGGATTGGCTAGGTTAGCCGCCCTTTTTGGCGGATCGGGAGATCGCCGCGCGTGAAGTACGTTTCGACCCGGGGGGCGGCCCCCGCGCTCGACTTCGAGGGGGTGCTGCTGACCGGCCTGGCGCGGGACGGCGGCCTCTACGTGCCCGAACGCTGGCCGCACTGGTCGGCCGACGAGTGGCGCGCCATGCGCGGCTGGTCCTATGCCGAGACCGCCGCCGCCGTGATGCGCCCGTTTGTCGGCGACGCGGTGCCGACGGCCGCCTTCGACGCCATGGTCGCCGAGACCTACGCCGGCTTCGACCATGCCGCCGTGGCGCCGCTCAAGCAGCTCGACGAGGGCCTGTGGCTGATGGAGTTGTTCCACGGCCCGACGCTGGCGTTCAAGGACTACGCCCTGCAACTCGTCGGGCGCCTCTTCGACCACGTGCTGGCGCGCCGGGGCCAGCGGGTGACGATCGTCGGCGCCACGTCCGGCGACACCGGCTCGGCGGCGATCGAGGCCTGTCGCGACCGCGCCTCGATCGACATCTTCATCCTGCACCCGGCCGGCCGCACGTCGGAAGTCCAGCGCCGCCAGATGACCACCGTCGTGTCCGCCAACGTGCACAACATCGCGCTGGAGGGCACCTTCGACGACTGCCAGGACGCGGTGAAGGCGATGTTCAACGACGCCGCCTTCCGCGACGAACTGAAGCTGAGCGCCGTCAACTCCATCAACTGGGCCCGCATCATGGCCCAGATCGTCTACTACGTGACCGCGGCCGTGGCGCTCGGCGCGCCCGACCGGCGCATCGCCTTCGCCGTGCCGACCGGTAATTTCGGCAACGTCTACGCCGCCTACGCTGCGCATCGCCTTGGCCTGCCCATCGCGCACCTGATTGTCGGCTCCAACCGCAACGACATCCTGGCGCGCTTCTTCGAAAGTGGCACGATGGACGTGGCCCCGGTGGAGCCGACACTGTCGCCCAGCATGGACATCCAGGTGTCGTCGAACTTCGAGCGGCTGTTGTTTGAGCTCTACGACCGCGACGGCGCCGCCGTGGCGCAGGCGATGACCGATTTCCGCGACACCGGCCGGCTGGCCGTCGGCGACAACCGCTGGGGGGCGGCGCGCGAGCTGTTCGACGGCCACCGCACCGACAACGCCGGCACGCTGGCGGAGATCCGCGCCGTGCACGCGGCGACGGGCGAGCTGGTCGACCCGCACACCGCCGTCGGACTGGCCGCGGCGCGCGATCGGCGGCGCGACGCGACCGTCCCGGTGGTGGCGCTGGCCTGCGCCCACCCGGCGAAGTTCCCCGACGCGGTGGAGGACGCGACCGGCGTGCGTCCGGCGCTGCCGCCGCGCCTGGCCGACCTCTATGAGCGCGAGGAGCGCCTGACCCTGCTGCCCAACGACCTGGCGCGCGTGAAGGCGTTCGTGCGCGAGCGCGTGCGGCCGGAGAGCGCCGCATGAGCATCACCGCCCGTGGCGACGTGCGAGTCACCACGCTCGCGAACGGCCTGCGCGTCGCGACCGACGCCATGCCCCAGGTCGAGACCGCGACGCTCGGCCTGTGGGTCAACGTCGGCACCCGCGACGAGCGGCCGGAGCTCGCCGGCGTCTCGCACCTCTTGGAGCACATGGCGTTCAAGGGGACGGGCCGGCGCAGCGCCCGCGCCATCACCGAGGAGATCGAGGCCGTCGGCGGCCACCTGAACGCCTACACCGCGCGCGAGAGCACGGCGTATTACGCCAAGGTGCTGGCCCAGCACGTGCCGCTGGCGGTCGACATCTTGAGCGACATCCTGCTGCACTCGACCTTCGACGACGCGGAGCTGAGCCGCGAGCGCGCCGTGGTGCTGCAGGAGATCGGCCAGGTCCACGACACGCCGGACGATGTGGTGTTCGACCACTTCCAGGCGGCGGCCTTCCCGGCCCAACCGCTGGGCCGGCCGGTGCTGGGCGACGCGGAGGTGGTGCGCACGATGCCGCGCGACGTCCTGGTCGGCTACCTCGAGCACCATTACCGCGCCGGCGACATGGTGCTCGCCGCCGCCGGCAAGGTCGAGCACGACGCCCTGGTCGCGCTGGCCGAGGCCGCCTTCGGCGACGTCCCGGCCGGGCCCGGCGCCGACCACTCGGGCGCCAGCTATCGCGGCGGCGCCTTCCGCGAGGCGCGGGCGCTGGAGCAGGTGCACCTGGTGCTGGGCTTCCGCGGCGTGCCCTACAAGGACCCGGACTACTATGCGCTGGGCGTGCTCGCGAACCTGATGGGCGGCGGCATGTCCTCGCGCCTGTTCCAGGAGCTGCGCGAGGCGCGCGGCCTGGTCTACTCGATCTACGCCTTCGCCACGTCCTACGCCGACGACGGCCTGTTCGGCGTTTATGCGGGCACCGGCGCCGAGCAGATCGCCGAACTGATGCCGGTGCTGTGCGACGAGATCGCCGCGGCGGCCACGGCCGCGCCGGACGGCGACGAGTTCGACCGCGCCTGCACCCAGCTGTGGGCCGGCCTCCTCATGAGCCTGGAGTCGAGCGGCGCGCGCTGCGAGCAGTTGGCGCACCAACTGCTCGTGCACGGCCGGCCGCTCAGCGTCGCGGAGCAGCTCGACGACCTGGCCGCCGTCGACGGCGCCGCGGTGCGGCGCGTCGCCGAACGGCTGCTGGCCAGCCCACCGACGCTGGCGGCGATGGGGCCCGTCGAACACCTGGCCGCGGACGCGACAATCGCCGCGCGGCTGCGCGCGCTAGCGGCCTGACGGGCGCGGGGCCGACGATGCGCTTTCTGCGACCCCTGAGCGGCGGCGCCGGCTCGGTCCGGCTGGAGGGCCGGCGCGTGCTGTTGCGCCCGCCGACGGAGCGCGACTGGCGCGCCTACGCCGAAGTGCGCGCGGCCAGCCGCAAGTTTCTCGAGCCGTGGGAGCCGACCTGGCCCGACGATGCGCTGACCCGCGAGGCCTTCCACCGTCGGCTGCGTCGCTATGCCGCCGACTGGCGCGACGACGCCGGTTACAGCATGTTCGTGTTCCGCCGCGGCGACGCCGCGGTGATCGGCGGCATCTCGCTGTCCAACCTGCGGCGCGGCGTCGCCCAGTCGGGCTCGTTGGGCTACTGGGTCGGCGCGTCCCATGCGCGCCAGGGCTACATGACCGAGGTGTTGCCGCTGATGCTGGAGTTCTGCTTCGAGCGGCTGCAGCTGCACCGCGTCGAGGCGGCCTGCCTGCCGAACAACGAGGCCAGCAAGCGGCTGCTGATCAGGTGCGGCTTCACGGAAGAGGGCTACGCCCGCAAGTACCTGAAGATCAACGGCCGCTGGCACGACCACATCCTGTTCGCCTACCTGGTCGACGACTTCCACCGCGCGGCGCAGGCCCAGCAAGCGGCCGCGGACGACTGACGGTCAGGGAAGGGGTCGGGCGCCGGCGCCCGACTCACGCGTGGCCGGCGGCCCCGCTGAGCTTGTTGAAGTCGGCGACGCCGACCTTCTTGAGCGCCAGCTCCCACTTGTCCTCCAGGTCCACGCCGAACAGCAGGTCGGGATCGGCCGGCACGTGCAGCCAGGCGTTCTCCTGAATCTCGCTCTCCAGCTGCCCGGCGGCCCAGCCGGCATAGCCCAGCGCCAGCATGGAGTGGCGCGGGCCGGCGCCGCGCGCCATCTCGCGCAGGATGTCGACCGTCGCCGTCAGCGCGATGTCGCCGTCGACGACCAGCGTGCCTTCCTGCATGAAGTCCGCGGTGTGGAGGACGAAGCCGCGGCCGGACTCGACCGGACCGCCGAAGTGGATCTGGACGTCGGTGTGGGCGCCGTTCGGCTCGACCTCCAGCTGCTCCAGCAGCTCGTCGAACGTCAGCGACTCCAGCGGCTTGTTGATGACCAGCCCCATGGCCCCGTCCGCGTTGTGGGCGCACATGTAGATCAGCGTGCGCGCAAAGCGGGGGTCCGCCATGGTCGGCATGGCGATCAGGATCTGCCCTTCCAAATAGCCGCTGCTCATCTCGTCACCGGGTGTCCGGTTTCATGGCGGTTGGGGCCGGGTTCAGCCCTAACCCGATAGCCTTTCGAATCTATGACCGCGCACCGCGCCTCGCAAGCGGTGCTGTGGCGTCAAATGGTTAACGAAATGTGCCAACCAGCCGCAATGGCCTGCGGCGACTGGATTTTCGCCAAGTCCCGGCGCCGGCGGGCCAGGGCCGGCGGCACGCAAATGTGAGGCGGCCGCGAGCCCGCCCCACCTATACTGACGCCCGCCGCTTTCCTATATGTCGGGCAATGTTGACCCCCATACGTGAAGCCGTAGCAAGCTGCCGCCGAATTGTGGCGGCACTTGGGCTGGCCGCCCCCATGGCCATCCTCTGGGCCGCGCCGGCCGCCGCCGCGCCGCCGGGTGCCTCCGACTGGGCGCGCACGGAGCAGGCGGCCGTGCGGCTGATCGCCGCAACCGTGGCGACCGGCGAACTCGACGAGGTGCGGCTGGGGCTCGAGTTCGAGCTGGCGCCGGGCTGGAAGACCTACTGGCGCACGCCGGGCGACGCCGGCCTGCCGCCGGTACTGGCCTGGACCCGCAGCGACAACGCCGCCGCGACGGATTTCCGCTGGCCGGCGCCGCACCGCTTCACGCTGTTCGGCCTCGACACCTTCGGCTACGGCGAGCGCGTCGTCTTCCCGATCGACGTGGCGTTGGCGACGCCCGGCCAGCCGCTCGATGTCGCCGCGCACGTCACCTACCTGACCTGCGAGGAGGTCTGCGTCCCCGGTGAGGCCGACCTGGCGCTGACCCTGCCGGCTGGCCCGGCCGACCCCTCGGCCTTCGTCGGCGACATCGACCGCTTCCGCGCCCAGGTGCCCGGCGACGGCAGCGGCGCCGGCCTGCGCTTCGACGGCGCCGTGCTGACCGGCGATGTCACGGCGCCGGTGCTGGCGGCGGCGTTCACCGCGGCCGATCCGTTCGAGGCCCCCGACCTCCTGGTCGAGGGGCCGGAGGACGTCTACTTCGAGCGGCCGCAGGTGCGGGTGTCGCAGGACGGCCTGCGCGCCGAAGTCCGCGTCGTCGCCGTCGACGCCGCCGGCCTGGACGGCCCCGTCGCGGTCGCCGGCGCGCCGCTGCGCCTGACGCTGATCGACGGCCCGCGTGCCATGGAGGCGGCGCTGCAGCCGCAGTTCGGCACCCCGGTGCCGATCGACACGGCACCGATGACCACGCCGCTCCTGACCATCCTCGGGCTGGCGCTGATCGGCGGGCTGATCCTCAACCTGATGCCGTGCGTGCTGCCGGTGCTGTCGATCAAGCTGTTGGGCGTGGTCGGCCATGGCGGCGGCGACCGCGGGCGGATCCGGCTCAGCTTCCTCGCCTCCGCGGCCGGCATCGTCGTCTCGTTCCTGGTGCTGGCGGCCGCGGCGATCGCCGTCAAGGCCGGCGGCATGGCGGTCGGCTGGGGCATCCAGTTCCAACAGCCGCTGTTCCTGGTGGCGATGGTCGTGCTGCTGACGCTGTTTGCCTGCAACATGTGGGGCCTGTTCGAGATCCGCCTGCCGGGCTGGGCCGGCGACGCGGCGCTGCGCGCGACCGAAGCCGAGCGGCCGCACGGTCTGGCCGGCAGCTTCCTGACCGGCGCCTTCGCGACGCTTTTGGCGACGCCGTGCACGGCGCCGTTCCTCGGCACCGCCGTCGGCTTCGCGCTCAGCCGCGGCGCGGTCGAGATTTCCCTGGTCTTCCTGGCGCTCGGCCTCGGGCTCGCTTTGCCATACCTCTTGGTCGCGCTGTTCCCGGGGATCGCCGCGCGGCTGCCGCGGCCGGGGCCGTGGATGGTGGTGCTGCGCCGGGTGCTGTCGCTGGCGCTGGTCGCGACGGCGGTGTGGCTGCTGTCGGTGCTCAGCGTCCAGTCTTCGACCGCCGCCGCAGCAGTCATCGCCGGGCTGATGGTTGTCGCGGCTGCGCTGCTGGCGCTGGGGCACCGCGACGCCGGCTGGCGCCGCGCGGCCTGGCCGGGCGTCGCGCTGGCCGCGCTGCTGGCCTTCGTCACGCCGGCGCTGGGGCCCGAGCCGGCGGCGCGAGCCCGCGTGGTCGACGTCGCCGGCGTCGCCTGGCAGCCCTTCGACCGCGCGGCGATCTCGCACTTGGTCGCCGAGGGCCATGTCGTCTTCGTCGACGTCACCGCCGACTGGTGCCTGACCTGCCAGGTCAACAAGAAGCTGGTGCTCGAGACGAGCGATTTCGCGGACCTCGTCGCGGACGGCGCCGTGGTCGCCATGCAGGCCGACTGGACGCGGCCGAACGCGGCGATCGCCGCCTACCTCGCCAGCTTCGGCCGCTATGGCATTCCCTTCGACGCGGTCTACGGACCCGCGGCGCCGGGCGGCGTGGCGCTGCCGGAGCTGTTGACGCGCGACGCTGTGTTCGCCGCGCTCGCGGGCGCCGGCGACCCGCCGCGGCTGGCCGGCAACTGAGCTGAAAACGCCCCTTGGCGGGGCTGGATTCTCCCGATGCAGAGGCTATGTAATGACCGGCGCGGCCGTCCGGCCCGCGGACCCCATAACGAGACCAAACGAGGGAAGAGGCAATGACCATCAAGGTTGGCGACAAGGTCCCGACTGGGACGCTGCGCGAAAAGACCGCGGAAGGCATCGACGAGATCGCCACGGCCGACTTCTTCGGCGGCAAGAAGGTGGTGCTGTTCTCGGTGCCGGGCGCGTTCACGCCGACCTGCTCGGCGAAGCACCTGCCGGGCTATGTCAGCCACGCGGCCGAGCTGAAGGGCAAGGGCGTCGACGAGATCGCCTGCCTGGCGGTCAACGACCCGTTCGTCATGGAGGCCTGGGGCAAGGACCAGCACGTCGGCGGCAGCGTGCGCATGCTGGCCGACGGCAGCGGCGACTTCACCAAGGCGCTCGATCTGGTGCTCGACCTCTCGGCCATCGGTCTCGGCGTGCGCGGCAGCCGCTTCGCCATGGTCGTCGACGACGGCA
>Ga0049107_10000054_pt1:0-5000 | contig 29503 bp, 18 predicted proteins | sample WorMetilPIANOSA1_FD_61187 | JGI IMG/M metagenome (GOLD analysis project Ga0049107, IMG submission 61187) | Marine gutless worms symbiont microbial communities from Max Planck institute for Marine Microbiology, Germany - Olavius ilvae PIANOSA.1 | ecosystem: Host-associated > Annelida >...
CCAGATCGCCGGCCAGGCGCAGGCGCACGGCATCTCCGAGGAAGAGGTGGTGCGCGACGTGCTGCTGGCCTCGCAGCCCAACAAGGCCTTCGTCGAGACCGGCCAGCTCGCGGCGCTGGTGGCATTCCTGTGCTCCGATGACGCGGCGACGCTGACCGGGGCCGCGCTGCCGGTCGACGGCGCCTGGACGGCGCAGTAATGGCGAAGGCCACGCGCCGCAAGGTCGCCGCGCGCGCCCTCAACCTGGCGCTGCAAGGCGGCGGGGCGCACGGCGCCTTCACCTGGGGCGTGCTGGACCGCCTGCTCGAGGAGCCGGACCTCGCCTTCGACGGCATCAGCGGCACCAGCGCCGGCGCCATGAACGGCGCGGTGATGGTCGCGGGCCTGGCCACGGGCGGCAACGACGGCGCCCGCGAAGCCCTGGAGGCTTTCTGGCGCCGCGTCTCGGAGGCCGGGCGCTTCGGCCCGATCCAGCGCACGCCGCTGGACCGCGCGGCCGGCAACTGGAACCTGGACACCTCGCCCGGCTACCTGTTCTTCGAGCAGATGACGCGGATGCTGTCTCCCTACCAGTTCAACCCCGGGAACTGGCATCCCCTGCGCGAGATCCTGGACCAGGCGATCGACTTCGCGGCGCTGCGCGACGCGCCGGTCAAGCTGTTTGTCTCGGCGACCAACGTGCGCTCCGGCAAGAACCGGATCTTCGACTGTACCGAGCTGACGGCCGATGTGCTCTTGGCCTCGGCCTGCCTGCCGCACGTATTCCAAGCCGTGGAGATCGACGGCGAGGCGTACTGGGACGGCGGCTTCATGGGCAACCCGGCGATCTACCCGCTGATCTACGAGTGCGCCTCGAGCGACGTCGCCATCGTGCAGGTCAACCCGATCGAGCGCGACACGGTGCCGACGACGGCGCCCGAGATCGTCGACCGGCTGAACGAGATCAGCTTCAACTCGACGCTGATGCGCGAGATGCGCGCCATCGCCTTCGTCACGCGCCTGATCGACGAGGGCCGCCTGGGCAGCGACCACTACAAGCGCATGAACGTCCACCTGATCGAGGCCGAGGCGGAGATGAAGGGCCTGGGCGTGTCGAGCAAGCTGAACGCCGACTGGGAGTTCCTGACCCACTTGCGCGATGTCGGGCGCACCGCGGCGCAAGCCTGGCTCACGACGCACCGGGACGACATCGGCGAGCGTTCAACCGTCGATCTAGCCGAGAAGTTCCTTTAGGCGCGCCGGCGCGAGGTCGGCGGCGCTGAGGCCGAGCGCGGTCAGGTCGGCGGGCAGGTCTTCGCCGGCGATCAATGCCGCCGTGGTGCGGGCCAGCGCGTCGGCGGTCTGAAAGCCGTAACCGCCCTGGCCGACCAGCCAGAAGAAACCTGGCGCCGCGGGATCGAAGCCGGCGACGGGCGTGTCGTCGGGGGCGAAGGTGCGCAGGCCTGCCCAGCGGTGCTCGATGCGCTTCACGGCGATCCCCGTGACGCGGGTCAGCCGGTCGGCGGCGCGCGCCAAGTCGAGCTCGTCGGCCTGAGCGTCGCACGGCGGCGACGGCGTCGCGTCGGCCGGCGAGACCAACAGCTTCCCGGCCTCCGGCTTGAAGTAGAGGCTGTCGTCGATCAAGTAGGTCAACGGCCAGCCGGTGACGTCGAGGCCGTCCGGGGCCACGATCAGCGCCGTGCGCCGCTTTGGCTCGAGGCCCAGCGGCGCGACGCCGGCCAGCGCCGCCACCGCGTCGCCCCAGGCGCCCGCCGCATTGATCAGCACCGGTGCCGCGAAGGCGCCGGCGGTCGTCGTTGCCTCCCAGGCGCCGTTGCGGCGGGCGAGGGCGGCGACGTGGGCGTCGGTGACGATCGTCGCGCCGCGCGCCCGCGCCAGCCGCAAATACCCGCCGTGCAGGGCGTGGGTGTCGACGTCCATGGCGCCGGGTTCCAGGAGCCCCGCGACGACCTCACGCGTATCGAGCGGCGGCACGACGCGCCTGACGTCGTCGCCCTCGAGCCATTCCAGGTCCGGGCACAGCGTGCGGAAATCGGCGGCCATCGCCGCCAACGCCGCCCGGTGGCCGTCGGGGGCGACCAGGAAGGCACCGCGCGGGCCGAGAATCGAGGCATCAGTAAGACCGTCGGGTGGGGCTTCGTAGAAGGCGCGGCTGCCGCGGCTGAGGCGGCGCACGGTGTCGTTCCCATAGGTCTCGGTGAACAGCGCCGCCGAGCGGCCGGTGGCGTGGTAGCCCGGCTGGCTCTCCTGCTCGAGCACGATCACCCGGCGGTCTCGCGCCAGGTACGCCGCGGCCGAGGCGCCGGCGATGCCGCCGCCGACGATCAGCACGTCGGTCGTATTCACCCGTGTGCGCCCTCGAAGCCGGCGAGGAACGCCACCAGGTTGCGGCCCAGCGCGTCCGGGTCGTCGGGCAGGTAGCCGCCCTCCTGCACCAGCACCGTCGGGAGTTTGAGGCGCGCCAGCCGGCCCGCGATCTCGCCGAACCCGTCGGTCGTCACCGCGAGGCCGCGGTGCGGGTCGTGGGCATAGGCGTCGAGGCCGAGGGCGATCACCAGCGCGTCCGGCGAGAATTCGCGCACCGCTTCAAGCGCGCTGTCGAGCGCGGCCAGGTATGTCGTGTCGTCGCTGTCGAGGGGCAGCGGCACGTTGAGATTGCAGCCCTCGCCGGCGCCGACGCCGCGCTCCGCCGCGTGGCCCCAATGGAAGGGGTAGAAGTCGTACGGGTCGCCGTGCAGCGACACGGTCAGCACGTCGTCGCGCTCGTAGAAGATGTCCTGGGTGCCGTTGCCGTGGTGCACGTCGACGTCGACGATGGCGACCCGATCGAAGGCCCCGCGCAGGTGCTGGGCGCCGATGGCGCTGTTGTTCAGGTAGCAGAAGCCGCCGGCCATGTCGTGGAAGGCGTGGTGCCCCGGCGGGCGGCACAGCGCGTAGGCGGCCGGCACCCCGTCCCGCACCAGCGTTGCGGCGTGTACCGCCGAGTCGGCTGCGGCGCAGGCGGCACGCCAGGTGCCCGCGAGGACGGGGGCGGAGAGGTCGGCCATGTACCAGCCGGCCTGGCCGTCGAGCGAGCGCGGCGGCACGCCCGGCGCGCCCCCGGGCCGGCGCACGGGGAAAACCTTGGGCAGCACCTTCGCACCCGCGTTCGGCAGCGCCTGCCAGCGGTCGTAGGACGTCTCGAGGAAGCGCAGGAAGTCGGCGGCGTGCACCGCCGCGCGGGGGGCTTCGCCGTACGCCGCGGGGGCCACGAACGCGTGCCCGGCCGCCAGGGCCGCCGCGTGCAGCACGTCGGCGCGTTGCGCCACTTCCGGGCTCGGCACGATGCGGCCCAGCGAGTAGCGCTCGCCCGGCTCGTGCGCGCGATGCGCCTCGCTGTAGACGACCTGCATGGTTTCCTCCCCGGCGACCGGTATAGCGGGCGCGCGCGCGGCGCGTCGAGGCGTCTTGCCGCAGGCCGTGCATCAGGCTTGCATCGCGGCGCCGGACAGGGTCACCCTGCGCGCCATCGGGACGAACCCGAGGGCCAGGGAGGACTGGCAAACGAGGGCCGGCGACCCCCCAAAGGGGCGCCGGCCCGGTGCCGTCAGGACCGCCGTATTTGGAGGGCAGGGGGATGGACGCGGTCGAACTGGACGTGCGGCTCGCCGCGGCGACCGAGGTGGCGCGCCACGCAGGCGATCTGGGCCTGCGCTACTTCGCCGACCGGGCGTCGCTGGCGATCGAGCGCAAGGGGCTGCAGGACGTGGTCAGCGTCGCCGACCGCGCCGTCGAGACGCTGATCCGCGAGGAACTCACCGCGCGCTTCCCCGACGACGCGATCCTCGGCGAAGAAGCCGGCGGCGACCCGGCGGCGATGGCCGCGGCACCGGCGATCTGGGTCGTCGACCCGATCGACGGCACCGCCTGTTTCCTCTCCGGCATGCCGCTGTGGTGCGTCTCCATCGCCTGCGTCGTCGACGGCCGGGCGGTGGTGGGCGTGGTCCGCGATCCCAACGCCGACGAGACCTACGCGGGACGCACCGGCGGCGGCGCACGCCTCAACGGCGCGCCGCTCGAGATCAGCGCCCCGACCTCGCTCGCCGACGGCATGCTGGGTGTCGGCTATTCGACGCGCAGCACTCCGGCGGACGTGGTGCCGTTCATGGAGCGGCTGCTGAGCGCGGGCGGCATGTTCCACCGCATCGGCTCGGGCGCGCTGTCGCTGGCCTACGTCGCGGCCGGACGGCTGATCGGCTACTACGAGCCGCACATCAATTCCTGGGACTGCCTGGCCGGCATCGTGCTGGTCGAGGAGGCCGGCGGCTGGAGCAACGACTTCCTGGCCGGCGACGGGCTGATGCAGGGCGGCGCGCTGGCCGCCGCGGCGCCAGGCGTGACGAGCGAGCTGCGTGCGCTGACCGGACTCTAGGCCCGGTCCGAGTCGGGGCCGGCGGGGGTCTGCTCGTCGCCGACCAGGGCGCGGGCGAGCTGGCTCAGCGCCTCCTGGCAGCGCTCGTTGCGGATGGCGGAGAAGTTCCGGGCCAGCTCGAGACACATGCGCTGGCGCTTGATGGCGTCCTTGTCCTGGGGCTTCTCGAGGCCCTCGAAGAAGTAGCTGACGGGCGTCTCCAGCGCGCGGGCGATGTCGTAGAGGCGGCCGACCGACAGGCGGTTCATGCCGTGCTCGTACTTGTGGAACTGCTGGTAGGTGACGCCGATGAGGTCGGCCATCTGCTGGCGCGTCTGACCGGTCAGGACCCGCCGCTCGCGGATTCGCTGGCTGACGTGGCGGTCGATGGGGCTGGCGCGGGTGCCGCTACGGGGGCCCGCCGGCGCCTCCGCAACCGCAGGGGCGTCACCAGTTCCCGCCTGATCCGCCAGCTCAACCACTCCTTGGACTCCTCTTGTCGCCGGCCACGGCACACCCGCGCGGCCACGGCCGCGGCGCGCCAAGCCACATGATCCGCAGCCCGCGCCGCGGGGGCATTGATCCGGCTCAACCGCGCGGCCGCGGTCGT
>Ga0049107_10000054_pt1:7500-29503 | contig 29503 bp, 18 predicted proteins | sample WorMetilPIANOSA1_FD_61187 | JGI IMG/M metagenome (GOLD analysis project Ga0049107, IMG submission 61187) | Marine gutless worms symbiont microbial communities from Max Planck institute for Marine Microbiology, Germany - Olavius ilvae PIANOSA.1 | ecosystem: Host-associated > Annelida...
ATCGTGAATATCTGCACCGCTTCATGTGCTGAGACGAGCGTGTTCGCACGCTTGAGTCGGCGCATGATGCTGGTAGTGTCTTCGCGTGATGAAGTTCGAATTCGCGCACGGGGCTTGTCCCTGTGCGTGTCGATCGTGATCAAGCGCAAGAAGGGCACTTGGTGGATGCCTTGGCATCGAGAGGCGATGAAGGACGTGGCACCCTGCGATAAGCTGTGGGAAGGTGGGAGCAACCGTTGATCCGCAGATCTCCGAATGGGGAAACCCGGCCCATTAGGGTCATCGTTGGCTGAATACATAGGCCAGCGAAGCGAACCCGGCGAACTGAAACATCTAAGTAGCCGGAGGAAAGGACATCAACCGAGACTCCGTTAGTAGTGGCGAGCGAACGCGGACCAGGCCAGTGGCGCAGCCGTAAGAACCGGAACCGTCTGGAAAGTCGGGCCATAGTGGGTGATAGCCCCGTACGGGTAGAAAGCGGCAGCGTCCTCGAGTAGGGCGGGACACGTGAAATCCTGTCTGAACGTGGGGGGACCATCCTCCAAGCCTAAGTACTCCTCGATGACCGATAGTGAACGAGTACCGTGAGGGAAAGGTGAAAAGCACCCCGACAAGGGGAGTGAAATAGTACCTGAAACCGAGTGCCTACAAGCAGTGGGAGCCTCCTTGAGGGGTGACCGCGTACCTTTTGTATAATGGGTCAGCGACTTCGTCTGTGTAGCAAGCTTAAGCCGATAGGTGTAGGCGTAGCGAAAGCGAGTCTTAATAGGGCGACTGAGTTGCACGGATGAGACCCGAAGCCGGGTGATCTAGCCATGAGCAGGTTGAAGGTGGGGTAATACCCACTGGAGGACCGAACCCACCAACGTTGAAAAGTTGGGGGATGACTTGTGGTTAGGGGTGAAAGGCCAATCAAACCCGGAAATAGCTGGTTCTCCGCGAAAGCTATTTAGGTAGCGCGTCGTGTGATTACCGTCGGGGGTAGAGCACTGGATGGGCTAGGGGGCCGCGAGGCTTACCAAACCTAACCAAACTCCGAATACCGACGAGTACAGCACGGCAGACAGACATCGGGTGCTAAAGTCCGGTGTCGAGAGGGAAACAGCCCTGACCGCCAGCTAAGGTCCCCAAGTGGTGGCTAAGTGGGAAAGGATGTGGGAAGGCCAAGACAACCAGGAGGTTGGCTTAGAAGCAGCCATCCTTTAAAGAAAGCGTAACAGCTCACTGGTCTAAACAAGCCGTCCTGCGCCGAAAATGTACCGGGGCTCAAGCCATCCACCGAAGCTGCGGGTGTCCAGACGGTTCGCCGTCTGGGCGCGGTAGCGGAGCGTTCCGTAGGCCTGCGAAGGTGTGCCGCGAGGCATGCTGGAGGTATCGGAAGTGCACATGCTGACATGAGTAGCGACAAAGAGTGTGAGAAACACTCTCGCCGAAAGCCCAAGGGTTCCTGCGCAAGGCTAATCCGCGCAGGGTGAGCCGGCCCCTAAGGCGAGGCCGAAAGGCGTAGTCGATGGGAACCTGGTTAATATTCCAGGGCCTGCCGGAAGTGACGAATACTGGACGTAGTCTACCCTTACTGGATTGGGTGGGCTGCCAAGGTGTTCCAGGAAATGGCTCCGGCGTATAGACCGTACCCTAAACCGACACAGGTGGGCTGGTAGAGCATACCAAGGCGCTTGAGAGAACGACGTTGAAGGAACTAGGCAAAATGCCCCCGTAACTTCGGGAGAAGGGGGCCCCGTGTCCGGGCAACCGGGCGCGGGGGGCACAGACCAGGGGGTGGCGACTGTTTACTAAAAACACAGGGCTCTGCGAAGTCGCAAGACGACGTATAGGGTCTGACGCCTGCCCGGTGCCGGAAGGTTAAGGGGAGAGGTGCGAGCCTCGAACCGAAGCCCCGGTAAACGGCGGCCGTAACTATAACGGTCCTAAGGTAGCGAAATTCCTTGTCGGGTAAGTTCCGACCTGCACGAATGGCGTAACGACCGCCCCGCTGTCTCCAACGTCGACTCAGCGAAATTGAACTCTCCGTGAAGATGCGGAGTATCCGCGGTCAGACGGAAAGACCCCGTGCACCTTTACTACAGCTTCGCACTGGTATTAGGACGTGGATGTGTAGGATAGGTGGGAGGCTTTGAAGCGCCGGCGCCAGCTGGCGTGGAGCCAACCTTGAAATACCACCCTTCTGCGTCCTGATATCTAACCGCGGCCCGTGAAACCGGGTCCGGGACCGTGCGTGGCGGGTAGTTTGACTGGGGCGGTCGCCTCCCAAAGAGTAACGGAGGCGCGCGATGGTAGGCTCAGGCTGGTCGGAAATCAGCTGTAGAGTGCAATAGCATAAGCCTGCCTGACTGCGAGACTGACAAGTCGAGCAGAGACGAAAGTCGGCTATAGTGATCCGGTGGTCCCGCATGGAAGGGCCATCGCTCAACGGATAAAAGGTACGCCGGGGATAACAGGCTGATACCCCCCAAGAGTCCACATCGACGGGGGTGTTTGGCACCTCGATGTCGGCTCATCACATCCTGGGGCTGAAGCAGGTCCCAAGGGTTCGGCTGTTCGCCGATTAAAGTGGTACGTGAGCTGGGTTTAGAACGTCGTGAGACAGTTCGGTCCCTATCTGCCGTGGGAGTACGAGACTTGAGAGGAGCTGCCCTTAGTACGAGAGGACCGGGGTGGACGTACCTCTGGTGGACCGGTTGTCGCGCCAGCGGCATAGCCGGGTAGCTAAGTACGGCAGGGATAACCGCTGAAAGCATCTAAGCGGGAAGCCCCCCTCGATACCAGGTCTCGCCTGAGAGCCGTGGTAGACCACCACGTTGATAGGCCGGGTGTGGAAGCGCAGCAATGCGTGAAGCTTACCGGTACTAATCGCTCGATCGGCTTGATCCATCCACGCCGTTCCTTCGGGAACGCGCGTGAGGTCGACGCGCACAGCGGCAAGGTCCGCGCGCAGCGAACCTCAAGCACCCGAAGACACGACCAGCAGACACCCAGCACCCCCGAAAAGCGGGGGTGCCCGTGTCGCGCCTGCTTCGATGACCTGGTGGCTATTGCGAGGGGGCCACACCCGATCCCATTCCGAACTCGGCCGTGAAGGCCCTCAGCGCCGATGGTACTGCGTCTTAAGGCGTGGGAGAGTAGGTCGTCGCCAGGTCTTCCAAGCAGGCGTACCGGTGCAGATAGACCACGATGACCGGCAACACACCCTGACGCGGGGTGGAGCAGTCCGGTAGCTCGTCAGGCTCATAACCTGAAGGTCGCAGGTTCAAATCCTGCCCCCGCAACCAAGAAAGCCCGCTAGGCCAATGGCTTGGCGGGCTTTGGCTCGTCTGGGCCGGACTTGTTCGGCCGGCGCCGGCCCTTACAACTCGGCCGCCCAGTCGCGGGTCTCGACGACCTCCTTCAGGCGGCGCAGGAACGCCGCCGCGTAGGCGCCGTCGAAGGCGCGATGGTCGAAGCTCTGCGTCACGATACCCATCGGCCGGATCGCGATGCGGTCGCCGTCCGGCTCTTCGAACACGACGGCGCGCTTGTGGATCGCGTCGGTCGACAGGATCGCGACCTGCGGGGTGTTGACGATCGGAGTCGTGAACAGGGTGCCGAAGGCGCCGTTGTTGGTGATCGTATAGGTGGCGCCGCTCAAGTCGTCGGGTCCGAGCCCGCCGGTGCGGGCGCGGGTGGCCAGCGTCTCCATCACCCGCGCCAGGCCGATGACGTTGAGGTCGTCCGCGCCGCGAATGACCGGCACCACCAGCCCGTCATGGTCGAGGTCGATGGCGATCCCCAAGTTGATGTCGCGGCGCAGGACCAGCCGGTCGTTATCGAACACGGCGTTGACCTGGGGAAACGCCTTCAGCGCCAGGGTTACGGCCCGCGCAACGAAGGGGAGGTAGGTAAGGCGCACGCCGTCGCGCTCGCGGACGCGCGTGCCCGACTCGGCGCGCGCCTGCGCGACGCGATGAAAGTCGATCTCCATGCCTTGCACGACGTGCGGCGTCGTCGACCAGGTCTCGGCGAGCCGCGCGCCGGTACGGCGGCGCACATGATTGAGGGGCAGTGCCGCGTCGTGCTCCCCGAGTTCGTGGCGTTGATGGACGCCGACGGGCAGTGGCGACGCGTCCGGCGCGGCTCCGGGCGTGCCGGCGAAGCCGAGCACGTCTGCCTTGGTAATCCGTGCGCCGCTGCGGGCGTGGACATCGCGGGCCAACGCTTCGAGGTCGACCCCGTGCGTCGCGATGAGGCGACGTGCGAGAGGCGTTATGCGCAGCCCCAGGGGCCCGAGGGCCGGGCCGTAGCGCTCGCCGGGCGTACGCACTTCGTCGAACGGGTCGAGGGTGGTGCCCCCGTTTGCCGGCCTGGCCGCCGGCACCGCGACGACCGGCACGTCCGCCGGACCGCAGCCGCTCAGGATGGCGACGACGGTCCCGACCGCGCCGGTCTCGCCGACGTCCAGGCGGATCTCCTCGAGCACGCCGGCGGCGATGGCCTGGACTTCAACAGTCACCTTGTCGGTCTCGATCTCGAACAGGTTCTCGCCGGCTGCGACAGGCTCGCCGACCTGTTTGAGCCAGCTCGAGATCGTGCCTTCGGCGACGGTCTCGCCGAGCTGCGGCATCAGCACGTCCATCGGCTCAGCCCAGCGTCTCGCGGACCGTCGCGACGATGCGGTCCGGCGTCGGCAGCACGATGTCCTCGAGATTGTCGGCCGCGGGCAGCGGGATGTGCGGTGTCGTCACACGGACGATGGGGCCGTCGAGATGCCAGAACGCCTCCTCGGCGACGATCGAGACGACCTCAGCACCCCAGCCGCACAGCCGCGGGTTCTCCTCGACCGTGAACAGCCGGCCGGTCTTCTCGACCGACGCCAGGATGGTCTGCGTGTCGAGCGGCACCAGCGAGCGCCCGTCTATGACCTCGCAGTCGATGCCATGCTCGGCCTGCAGGCGCTCGGCCGCGTCGAGGGCGCGCGGCACCATCAGCGCCAGCGCCAGGATCGTCGCGTCCTTGCCCGGCCGGCGCACCCGGGCCGAACCCAAGGTGTCGAGGCACTCGCCGTCGGGGACCTCGCCCTTGGTCGCGTAGAGCGACTTGTGCTCGAAGACGATGACCGGGTCGGGGTCGCGCACCGCGGCCGCGATCAGGCCCTTGACGTCGGCGGGCGTCGACGGGGCCACGACCTTGAGGCCGGGGATCATCATCGCCCAGTTCTCGACGCTCTGGCTGTGCTGCGCGCCGAAGCGCGAGCCGGCGCCGTTGCCCGTGCGCACCACCAGCGGCACTTGCAACTGGCCGTCGCTCATGTAGCGCGACTTGGGGAACTCGTTGGCGATGTAGTCGAAGCACACGGCCAGGAAGTCGGAGAACATGATCTCCGCGATGGGCTTGAGGCCGGTCATCGCCGCGCCCATGGCCGAGCCCAGGATGGCCTGCTCGGAGATCGGCGTGTCGAGTACGCGCTTCGGTCCGAATTGCTCCAGGAGCCCGACGGTCGCCTTGAACACGCCGCCGGCGGCCGCCACGTCCTCGCCGAGGAAGACGACGTCAGGGTCGCGTGCCATCTCCTGGGCGATGCCGGCGGCGACGGCCTCGCGGTAGCTCAGTTCCGCCATGCCCAGCCTCCGTCGGCATAGACGTCGGTAGTGAGGATGTCGTGCGGCGGCGGCGGCGCGGCCTTGCAGGCGTCGGTCGCCAGGTCGACCTGGCGCCGGGACTCCGTTTCGATCTCGGCGACCGATTCCGGCGCGATGCCGAACTCCTCCAGACGTTGCCGGTAGAGCTTAATCGGGTCGCGCTCCAGCCAGGCCTCCAGCTCGCCTTCCGGCCGGTACTTGCCCGGATCGGCGCGGCTGTGGCCCGAATGACGGTAGGTCATGCACTCGATCAGCGACGGCCCGTCGCCCGCGCGCGCCTTCGCGAAGGCGGCCGACGCCGCCCGGTAGACGTCGTCCGCGTCGTTGCCGTCGATGACGATCCGCTCCAGGCCGTAGGCGGCCGCACGGTCCGCCGCCGGGTGCTCGACGGCGGTGACGTCGGCGATCGGCGTGTACTCCATGTAGAGGTTGTTCTCGCATACGAAGACGACCGGCAGGTCGTAGACGGCGGCGAAGTTGAGCGCCTCGTGGAAGGCGCCGATGTTGGTCGTGCCGTCGCCGAAGAAGGCGACGGTGACGTCCGACGTCCCCTTGTACTGGGCCCGCCAGGCGGCACCGCAGGCGATCGGCAGATGCGCGCCGATGATCGCGTACGAGCCCATGACCCCGTGGTCGACCGACGTCAGGTGCATCGAGCCGCCCTTGCCGCGCATCAGCCCGTTGTCGCGCTGCATCAACTCGCCCAGCACCGCCTCCATCGGGGCGCCGCGGGCCAGCGTGTGGGCGTGGCCGCGATAGGTGCAGAACGACAGGTCGCCCGGCTCCATGGCCACGGCGAAGCCGGCCGCGATGGCCTCCTGGCCCAGCGACAGGTGGCTGGTGCCCTTGACCAGGTTCTGCAGGAACAGGTCGTAGGCCCGCTGCTCGAAGTCGCGAATCTCGACCTGCCGCCGGAACAGGTCGAGCCGCGTCGCTTCGCCGATGTCGTCGTTGCCGCGCGGCGGCTCCCGGTCTGCCACGGTGATGTCAGTAACGACAGGAGATCGGCAGCTCTTCCGACGGGAACAGCGTGATCACCTTGTTGCCGTCCTCGGTGACGACGACCTCTTCCTCGATGCGCGCGGCGGAGAAACCGTCCGAAGCCGGGCAGAACGTCTCCAATGCGAAGACCATGCCGGGCTTGAGCTCCATCGGCTGCTCCAGCGAGACCAGGCGCGAGATGATCGGCCGCTCGTGCAGCGCCAGGCCCAGGCCGTGGCCGAACTGCAGGCCGAACGCGCTCATCTCGTTCTCGAAGCCGAAGTCCTTGGCCTCCGGCCAGGCGGCCCCGATCTGGTCCGTGCCGACGCCTGGCTTGACCATCTCGATCGCCCTGTCGAGCCACTCGCGTGCCTGCGCATAGGCGTCGCGCTGCGGCTGGGTCGAGCGGCCGATGCTGAAGGTCCGGTAGTAGCAGGTCCGGTAGCCCATGTAGGACTGCAGGATGTCGAAGTAGGCCTGATCGCCCGGGCGCACGAGCCGGTCGGTGAAGTTGTGCGGGTGGGGGCAGCAACGCTCGCCGGAAATCGCGTTGATCGCTTCGACGTCGTCGGAGCCCATCTCGTAGAGCATCTTGTTGGCCAGCGCGACGATGTCGCACTCGCGCACGCCGGGCTTCAGCTCCTCGTTGATCATGTGATAGACGCCGTCGACCATCGCCGCGGCCTGGTTCAACAGCGTGATCTCGTCGATGTTCTTGACTTCGCGCGCGTCCAACATGATCTGCTGGCCGTCGACCAGCTTCAGGCCCGCGCGCTCGAGTTCGAACCACATGCCGGGCTCGACGATGTCGATGCCGACCGGCAGTTTCTCCAGGCCGGCCTGCTTAAGAAGATCGAAGATCTCCTCCGCATGGCCGCGCATCAGCCCGGCGGACGGCGGCACGGTGCCGCGCAGCCCCAGCATGCCGGAGCGGCAGTTGTCGTCATGCAGCCAGTCGCAGTGCAGCCGGTGGTGGGCGGCGGCGGAGCCGAAGTCCCACAGGACGGGCTCGTTGTCGCCGGCGAGCAGCGTGAAGCGGGACATCTTGTCGCGCTCCCACTCGCCGATCTTGGTGCTGGTGATGTAACGGATGTTGTTCACGTCGAACATCAACAGCGCGCCGCACTCGGAGTTTTTCAGCGCCTGGCGTGTCCGCGCCATGCGGTAGCTGTGGAGACGCCGGAAGTCGACGCGCGTCTCGAAGTCCACGCCCATATGGCCCGGCGCCGGCAGCGGCTGGTTCCAGTCGATCCGCGGGTCCAGATCGTCCGGCGCGACGCGGCGAGGTTCCATGGTGTCGGGCATGATCGTCTCCTGTGGCTCGGCGCGGCTCAGTAGTGGCCGTGCTCTCGCATGATGGTCTCCGCCCGCGCTTGAGCGGTTTCGAGCGCCGATTGGACCGACTGGCGGCCCAGCAGCATGTCGTGCATCTCCTCGCCGGCGATGGCGATGACGTCGGAGATTTCCTCGATCGGCGGCCGCGGCCAGTACTGCAGCTGGCCCAACCGGGCCATTTCGTCGATCGCCGGGATCAGCGGCGAGACTAGCGCAACCTCGGGGTCGGCGCTGACGCTGAACCGCGGCGTGACCAGGCTGCCGTTCTCGATGTAGAGCTTGACCGCGTTCGGCGAGACGAAGAGCTTGAGCGCCTCCCAGGTCGCCTCGACGCGGTCTTCCGACAGGTTTGCCGGGATGGCCAGCGCGTAGCCGCCGATCGGCGCGATCGGCCAGCCGTCCGGGCCATGCGGATGGGGCAGGTAGCCGGTGCGCCGATACGCCGCCGAGGCGGGGTCCAACTCGAACAGGGGCGCCAGCAGGGAGTAGCAGTAGGCCATCGCGACTTCGCCGTTGGTGTAGGCGCGGGCGCGCTCGAACCACGACATGTGCAGGATGTTCGGCGGCGAGTACTGCAGCAGTTCCTTCAGATATTCCGCGGTCTGGCGGGCCGCGTCGCTGTCGAACATCGGCCGGTGCTCCGCGCCGGCGACGTTTTCGCCGTCATAGCCGTCGAAAGAGCGCCGTAGATTGACGACGGGCTGCCCGAACGCCCCCATCACCATCAGGAACGTGTGGCCGAGCGGCGTGCCGCGTGCGGCATTCCAGGCAATACCGCGCGTGCCCTGTCGCGGATTGTTCAGACGCCGCGCGGCGTCGAGCACCTCGTCGGTCGTCTTCGGCGGGTCGATCTCGGCGGCCGCGAACAGGTCCTCGCGGTAGACGAACAGTTCGGGCGTCGTCTGCACCGGCAGGCCATACTGACGGCCCTTGTAGCGCGTGCTCGCCAGCGCCTCGGGATGGAAATCCGACCGGTTGAACCGGGATGCCTCCAAGAGGTCGTCGAGGGGTCGGATCACGCCGCGCGCCACGAACTCGCCGAACCAGGGCAGGTCGGTGGCGATGATGTCGTAGCGCGAGGTGCCGCGCCGTGCGTTGGCGATGGCTTCCTCGCGCAGCCGGTCGATCGACAGCGCGCGGGCATCGATGCCGACGCCCAAGGCCATCTCGAACTGGCGCTTGACGCTGTGCATCGCCATGAACGTCGGGTCGGCGTGCACCAGCGTGCGCAAGGGGCCGCCAAGGTCTAGCTTGTGCTCCAGCACGGTTGGTGTCGGGATGATCTGCGCCGACATGTAGGACGCGCCGAAGAAATAGTCCGAGCTCGTCTTGCCGCGCGCATCCATGCCGAACGTCAGGCCGAGGGCGGCTTTCACGCGGCGCGCGTACTCGTGCCACATGCGCATCAGGACGTCCGACGGGTGCAACGAATAGGTCTTGCCGGTCTTCGTGCGCGGCCGCCGCGCGATCAGGCCTTGCCGGGTCATGTCGGCGATGGCGCGCGTCGCGGTGCCGTAGCTCATGCCCGACTCCGCGGCGAGCGACGATGGCGTGGTCAGCCGCCCTTCCAGATGATTGCGGACGAGGTGAATGATCAGGCGCACGCGGCGATTGCCCGAGTCCAGCTGCAACGCCTGGTCGGTCTCGTTCTCGAACTGCTCGATGAACTCGATCAGCCGCGCCATCTCGACGTTGGTGATGCCGGGCCGGCTTTGCTGGTCGTCCGTCTCGTACGGTCCTTCCGGCATGGACCTGCCCGAAGGACGCAGAGTGTCGTCGCCGGTGTCGTCGCGCCGCCCGTCCAAGAACAGAGTGTTCGTTTTGGTCATGATGGCTCTGCCTCGGCCCAGTGTTTGAGGGTCAGGGCAGACCGTAGCCCATTCAACGCGGATTTCGTCCAAATTGGTCAAAACTGGGCGTCCGGTAGACCGAGCGGTCTTATTTGCCGACTATCGCGGCGTCGGGATGGACGGCGCGCTAGCCACGATTCATCGCCTGCTTCTTCGGCAGCAGCGCGGCCTTGCGATCGTCGACGGCGGCCAGCACGGACTTGCGCTTCTGCTGGCTGTCGAAGACGCGTGACATCGTCTGGAACATGATCACGACGATCAGCAGCACGCCGAGAAAGAACTGGACCTGGTAGGCCGGCGTCACGTTGAACACCAAGCCGGTGTTGAGGAAATTCACGGTCAGCGTGCCGATGGCGGCGCCGATGACGCCGCCCTTGCCGCCCAGGATGCTGACGCCGCCGATGAAGGCCGCGACCGTCCCGGCCAGCAGCAGGTACTGCAGCCCCAGGGCTTGGGCGGTCCCAGAGCGAAGGCCGATGATCGCCCCGCCGAGACCGGCGCAGAACCCCGAAATGGCGAACACGATGATCATCGGGCGGCGTAGGTCGACGCCGGCGGCGAGGGCCTCCTTGCGCGCGCCGCCGACGGCGTAAATCTCGCGACCGTACTTGGTGTAGGTCATGAAGATGCCGACCAGCACGAAGACCGCGATGACCAGCAGGCTGGCGGGCGAGAAGTAGGCCAGCATCTTCGTCTGGATGAAGTCGGGCACGTCGAAGTTCGTCAGCATCACCGTCTTCTCTTCCGCCGCGAACAGGGCGACGCCGCGCAGCAGCATCAGCGTGCCGACGGTCAGCACGATGGCGCGCACCCTGAGATAGGCGACGAAGAACCCTTGCGTGATGCCGATCGCGGTCGAGATGGCGAGCCCGATCAGGATCGCGTTGAAGGTGCCGAGGGAGTCGTTGAGCCGAACCACGATCACGGCGGTCAGCGCCGCATTGGACCCGATCGACAGGTCGATCTCGCCGGCAATGATGCACAGGGTCAGCGCCAGACCGACCAGTCCCAGGACGGCGAAGCGCTCCATGATCGCGAACGTGGTGTTGTGGGTCGCGAACAGGTCGTTGGTCAGCGCGAAGTAGAGATAGACGACCGAACTCAGCAGGATCGCGAAGGCGAGGTCGGGCTGGTCGACAATCCAGTGCCGCACGCGCGCGAAGATCGAGGGGCTTTTCGCCATGGCTGTCAGTCCTCGACCCGGCTGCCTTTGCGTGCGAGCGCAAAGACGATGATGCTGAAGACGATCATCAGCCCGACGGCCAGCACGCGCGGCCCGCTGTTGAAGCCACGCAGCACCATCATGTTGTCGATGGCCGCGATGAAGATGGCGCCGAGGCTGGTGCGCAGGGTCGAGCCGTAGCCGCCCATGATGGAATTGCCGCCGACCATGACCGTGGCGATCACCAGAATGGTCATGTCGCCGCTGGAGCCGAACTCGGAGGAGAAGTAGTTGGCCTGCGCGCTGGACATCTGCGCGGAGAAGGCGACCGCGACGAAGGCACAGCAGACCGAGGCGATGATGCAGACCTTGATGGCCATCGCCAGGTTCTCGTGGCCTGTGGCCTTGCCAGCGGCGCGATTGGCCCCGATCAGGAAGACCTGCCGGCCGAAGTTGGTGCGCTTCAGCACGATCTCCGCGACGATCGCGATCAGGATGAAGGCGATGGTGATGTTCGGCAGGCCCAGGAACGAGCCCGTGCCGAGCCACTCGGCGTCGTTGGGTCGCCGGAAGGAGACGACCAGGTTGTCGCTCCACCACGAGGCGATGCCGTAGAACATCCCGGCCGCGCCCAGGGTCACGACGATCGGATTGCCGCCCAGCCCGATCAGCAGGCCCTGCAGGAAACCGGCGCCCACGGCCACGACGATGGTGGCCAGCAGCGACAGTTCGAAGCCGTAGCCGTGCGACATGCCCATCGCGAACGTGATGATGCACAGCGCCGCGGTCTCCTTCATCGACGGCAGGAAGAAGTTGCCCGACAGGGTCACGAAGGTGAGCCCGATGCCCATGATCCCGACCAGCGCGGCGTCGCGGACGATCGTCTTCAGATTGAAAATGTCGAGGAAGTTCTGGGTCGAGAACGCGCCGTAGAGGAACACGGCCAGGAACAGCGTCACCAGCGCCGGCACCAGGCTCGATGCGTGCTTTTCGGCCCGCGCTATGAGGGGCTGAAGGCGCGATAGGACGCCGAAGGGATCCTGCCGCGCGAGGGTGATCGATTTCGCTTCCATGACCTGGCTACAGGTGGGTTTCGTCGAACGGGTCGGTGATTTCCTTCAGAATTCCTGCCGTCGTGATCTCGTCGAGGCCGAAGCCGCCGATCTGCATGCCGCGATAGAAGGTGATGACTCGGTCCGGCAGGTAGGTGATCTCCTGCATGTCGGTCGAGGCGAAGACGATGGCGGCGCCGTCGTCGGCGAGGTCGCGCATCTTCTGGTAGATCTCGGCCTTGGCGCCGACGTCCACACCGCGCGTCGGCTCGTTCACCAGGATCAGTTTCGGCCCGATCGCCATCCACTTGCCCAGCGCGACCTTCTGCTGGTTGCCGCCACTCAGCACGCCGGCTTCGGATTTCAGCCGCGTCGCGTCGACCGTGAATCCCTCCGCAAGCTGCTGCGCGCGCGATGCTTCGGTGCCGCTCAGTATTCAGCCCCACCGGGAGATCGTCTCGAGCGCCGGCGCGGTGAGGTTCTCCATGATGGGGCGACCGAGGAACAGGCCGTCCTTCTTGCGGTCGGACGAGCAGTAGCCGATCTTTCGCTTGATCGCCTCACGCGCGCTCTTCGGCAGGAAGTCCTCGCCGGCGAACTCGATCTGGCCCGACCGCGTCTTGTGCGCACCGGCAATCGCCGCAAGGATCTCCCCGGCGCCGCTGCCGAGCTGACCGGCAAGGCCCAGGATCTCGCCGCTGAACACCTGGAAGTTGACCGATTCGAGCAGACCGTCGGGCCACAGATACCGCACGCTCAGCAAGGCCGTGCGGGGCGCCGCTGCCGGGCGTTCGGGGAACATGTTTTCCAGCTTGCGGCCCAGCATCAGCTCGACCAGGGAATTCACGTCCAGGTCCTTGGCCCGGCGCGGCGCCTGGCTGGCACCGTCGCGCATGACCGTGATGCGGTCGGTGATCTTGAAGATCTCGTCCAGGCGATGGCTGACGTAGATGATCGATTTGCCGCTCTCGGCCAGGCGCGCGACCATGTCCAGAATGCGGATGCTGTCGGACTCGCCCAGCGCCGCGGTCGGTTCGTCGAGGATCAGGATCTGCGGGTCCTGCGCGATCAGCCGGGCCACCTCCACCAGGTGCTGCTCTCCGACCGAGAGCCGGTCGACGCGGGTATTGGGATTGACGTCCGTGAGGCCGACCTGATCGAGATACTGCCGCGCCTCCTTGGCGAGGCGGCGGCGGGTCGCGAAGGTGGGGACCTCCATGCTGGCCAGAAAGATGTTCTCGGCCACCGTCATTGCAGGGATCAGGCTCAGCTCCTGCTGGGCAATGGCGATGCCCGCCTGCTCAGCCCGCCCCGGCGTGTGGAAGTGCTCGGCTTTCCCGCGCAGTTCGATGTCGCCCGTGTAGCCGTCGTCGAAGCCGCTGATGATCTTGACCAGAGTGGACTTGCCGGCGCCGTTCTCGCCGACCAGCCCCATGACCTCGCCTTCGCCGATTTCGAAGTCGACGTCGACGAGCGCGTTGATCGCCCCGAAGGAGCGATTGATGTTGCTCAGCTTGAGCAGCGGTTCCATGGCGCGGGATGGACCTCGCGGATAGCAGCCGGCGGTTAGATTTGCGCTGCGTCCCTTGGGTACGTTCGCCACCTGACGGGCCTGACGGCACGGCTGAAGGAGAGGCCCGCCAGGGCCCCTCCTTCCAGATTGCGCGCGTCACGCATCGTCGTGGTGCAGGTGTGCGCCGGCTCAGGAGCCCCAGGCGCCGGAGCAAAGCTCGTCGATGGAGTACAGCTTGCCGTCGTACCCCTGCAGCGCCACCGTATCCATGTTGGACTTCGTGACCGGCGGATTGGGCGTGAAGTTGAGGTAGTTCTCGAGCTTGCCCGTATCCAGGTACTCAGTGACCATCTTGATGGCGAGTTGGCCCTCGTGCAGCGGCGACTGCAGCGTCGTGCCGAACTGCTTGCCTTCTTCGATGAGTTGCTTGTCGCCGTTGCAGACCGTACCGACGGCGATGACGTCGTCGCCCATCTTGTAGCCGGCCTCTTCCAGCGCCTTGATGCCGCCGGTCAGGATGGCGTCGTCCATGCCGTAGACGAAGTCGATGCCCTGGTCCTTGACCTTGGCGATCAGCTTGGCGGCACCCTTGTAGCCGTTCGACTGGCCGAAGCCCTCGTCGACGTCGCCGATGATCGTCAGGTCCGAGCCGCCGATCGCGTCCTTGAAAGCGTTGATCGACAGGCCGTAGCCGCCATAGGAATGCGGATAGGCCAGCACGATGACGTTGAAGCCCTCGCCGCCGGCCTTCTTCTTGGCCTTCGCCGCTTGGACCATCATGTAGCCGGCGTTTGCCGCGCGCAGGCGATCGTCGGGCCCGGCGTAGCCGAAGATGTACTTCTTGTCTTGCTCGTTGGGCAGCTGGTTGATCTTCAGGACGGGGACGCCGGTCTTGTGCAGCGCACGCAGCGAACCGAGGCCGGCGACCGTGTCGGACGGCCACCAGATGAACACGTCCGGCTTCTTGCCCGCGGCCAGAACCTGCTGGACCTGCTGGTCCTGTTCGGCCTGGTTGAACTGGTTCTCGTAGACCTCGATGTCGTAGCCGTTCAGTTCGGCCGTCGCCTTGATGCCCTTGATGAACTTGCCGATGTAGGCTTCGCCGGCCGGTCCGTTGAACGAAATAATCTGCGGCCGGTCCTGCGCGAGGCCGCTGCCGACAGCGATGCCGGCCGTCAAGGCAGTTGCCGCGGCCAGTGTCACTGCTCTCTTCACTATGGACATATCAACCCTCCCGATTGCCCCTGCCTGTCACAGGCTTGCTTGTGTGGGGCCAGAGTGAGCGGCGGCCGGAGCGAGTTGAAGGCCAAACATGTCCAGATTGGAGATTTTCGGAATTCCGTGGCGGCGCAGGTTGGCCATACCCTGACAACGGTCATAGCGGGGCCCGGCGCGCATGTTTCGCTGCCTACACCGCGGAGGTCAGGGAGGGATTTTTATGGATAGAGAGCGCTTGCGGGGCAAGCACGTCATGATCACCGGTGCCGCGCGCGGCATGGGCGCCGCGATCGCCGAGAACTACGCGGCCCAGGGCGCCAAGGTCTGCGTGACCGACGTCGACATCGACGGCTGCAATGCCGTCGTCGAGCGCATCCGGGCGGCAGGCGGTGAGGCGATCGCGGTCAAGGTGAACGTGACCGACCGCGACGACGTCGCGGCGGCGGTCGACGCGACGGTCGAGGCGTTCGGCAGCATCAACGTGCTGCTGGCCAACGCCGGCATCAACAAGCCGTTGATGTTCCTCGATATCACGGAGGACAACTGGCACCAGATCATGGATGTGAACGCGCTCGGCGTGCTGATCTGCATGCAGGAGGTGGCCAAGCGGATGATCGAGCAGGGCAAGCAGGACTTTCCCTACAAGCTGATCAATGTCGGCTCGATCCTCTCGCGTCAGGCCTTCGACGACGTCGTGCCGTATTCCTGCAGCAAGCACGCGGTACTGGCCATGATCAACGGCGGCGCGAAGGCGCTGGCGGCGCACAACATCACCGTCAACGGCTATGGCCCCGGCGTCGTCCGTACCGAGCTGTGGGAGCAGCTCGACAAGGACCTCGTCGCCATCGGCAAGTTCGAGAAGGAAGGCCAGTCGATGGATCAGCTGGCCGAAGACATGATCCTGCTCAAGCGCTACTCCTATCCGGAGGACGTCGTCGGCACGGCGAGCTTCCTGGCCAGCCCCGATTCCGATTACATGACCGGCCAACTGCTCATGATCGATGGCGGCATGGTGATCCAGTAGGCGTGCGTGGTGCGATGGCCGCGCGCGGTTCCCTCGACCGCAGCAGCCAGCCGCACGCCTTCGGCTTGGGCGGCGCTTGCCCGTTTCCGTCTCTTTGGCGCGTCACCGACCTTGTTCGGCATCGGTGGCTGCGCGCCCCGCAACCAGCGTTACTTGCACCCCGGTTCCTTCACAGGAGCCGGGGTTTGTGGCGATCGCGAGCTCGAATAACGCAGCAAGGTCGCCGACCAGACAAACCTGGAGCTCCCCATCGACAGGAGTGAGCCTGATCTCGTCGATCTGTCTTGCGCGCCGGATGGGCGCCAGACAGATCGACGCATTCGCCAAGCTGCTGGAGTTCTAGACTGGCGGTTGGCATCACTCGTGGGGGCGGCCACTCTTCCCGGAATGGCGTGCGGTGCGCAGCTATTGAGCGGTCTGGCATGAGAACCTTCGGACCTCCAAGCGGGTGGCCACAATCGTGGGGGCCCTGGAACGGTTCATGCGCCGGTATGCGGCGTGGTTCAGCCGTGTGACTGCCGGCGCTTAGCCCAGGCGATATCGGCTGTGCCTCAGCCGTCGCGCTCCAAGAGCCACTTGGTATTCGTCGCAGGCGCAAAGCGCCATTTGCGCAGCGGGCCGGCCATGACGTTCAGGTAGTACATCTCGATCCCGTACGGCACGCCGCAGGGGTGGTGGCCGCGGGGGACGATGACGACGTCGTGGTCGGCGATCGCCATGGTCTCGTCGAGGTTGCCGTCGTCGGTGAAGACCCGCTGGACGCCGAACCCGTCGGTCGGGTTAAGGCGGTGGTAGTAGGTCTCCTCCAGATAGGTGACGCGCGGGAAGTCGTCCTCATCGTGCCGGTGGCTGGGGTAGGACGACCAGTGGCCGTCTGGGGTGTAGACCTCGGTGACGAGGAGCGAGTCGCAGTAGTCCTCGTTCTCCATGGCGATGTTGTTGATGTAGCGGGTGTTCGTGCCCTTACCGCGCTCGGTGAGCGTGATGCCGTCCGGGCCGATGCGCCGCGCCTCATGCCCGCCCTGCCCCGGGGCCGAGCAGACGGCAAGCGTGCAGTCGGTCTCTGCCACGGCCTCCCATTCCGTGCCGTTCGGCAGGTACAGGCAGTGCGGGGGCGTCTTTTCGAACACATCCATGCGCGAACCGAGGACACCCCAATCCTTCCCACCGCCCTTGAGTGCGGCCTTGCCCTCAACCAGGACCAGGATCACCTCGCGGTCGCCTGTGGATTCCGCTGCGGTTTCGCCGGCGCGCAGGCGGTAGAGCGAAAAGCCGACATAGCGCCATCCCGCATTCGCCGGCGTGACCTCGTGGGTCTTGCCGTGGCGGTCGATTGGTCTGCGAAGAAGGTCCGTCATGCGTCGTCCTCAGATAAAGACACCAAGCTCATGCCGCGTCGTCCCGTGCCGCGGAGCGTGCCGTATCCCAGTACTCCGCGAGGCGGGCATAGTTCTCTGCCATTCGCGCCACGGCGTCCTCGGCGCTGAGCGTTCCGGCCATGTATCCCTTCGCCGCCTCGGCGAAGATGGTTCGCCCCACGGCGAAACCCTTGACGAGAGAATGCCGGGCGGCCGTCTCGAAGCTCGCCTTCAGCGCATCTTCCTCGGCCGCGAGGCCAAGCACCACGATGCCGCGTGTGTGCGGGTCGTTTTCGGTGATGGCCGCGCAGGTCTCGGTCCACGCCGCATCGGACGTCATCGGTTCGAGCTTCCACCAATCGGGATAGACACCGACCCCGTACAATCGGCGGATGATCTCAGCGGTCGTGTTCTCGGCCACCGCTCCGACTTTGGACGGGATGACTTCCAGCAGAAACTCGAGCCGATTTCGGCGCGCGGCGTGAAAGAGACAGCGTACTGTGTCTTCCTGATCCGCCCACATGGCGGCGTCGTCATCGGGATGGCAGAAGCAGAGCACCTTGACCACGTGGCTCCGTGGCCATTCGACCAGGCCGCCAAAGTCGGGGCCGATCTCGGGCTCCAGCCGAAGCGGTCGAGAACCGGGCCGTTCCACCGGTCGGCCGATCCACAGCCCGGTGCCGGCCGCGCGATAGAGCGCATCGCGCCCGAGCCGTTCGTCGCACAGAATGCCGTAGCCCCGTCGCCCGCCCTGCACCTGCAGCGCGGCCTCGAGACAGAGCTCCTTGAAGGCGCCGATCTTCTCGGGCGTGGCGCCCTCAATCTCCTCGAATTGCGCGCGGTGGTCGAAGGCGAAGATCCGCGCCCCGGACCAGTCGCCTTTTCGGTTCGTCGCCCAGTGGACCTGTTCGAGCTCCGCATCCTTGCGTAGCGCCTTCTCCCGAACGCCCCGGTCGAGGAAGAAGGAGAGCTCCTCCCAGGACGGATAGGCCGGCGTGCAGCCGTGGCGCGACACGGCGAAGGCCCCGCAGGCGTTCGCGTATTTCAGGGCGGTCGGCCAATCCTCGCCGTCGAGCCAACCCTTGAGGAGGCCGGACATGAAACCGTCGCCCGCGCCGAGCACGTTGAACACCTCGATCGGAAAGCCGGGACCGGTCTGGCCCTTGTCGAGGTCGTCCGGAATGGCGCCCTCGAAGGCCACCGCGCCCGCCGCGCCGCGCTTGCAGATGAGCGTCGCGTCGGACACCGCACGCACGGCGCCAAGGGCTGCCAGCGTATCGGTGGTCCCGCCGGCAATGTGGATCTCCTCCTCGGTGCCGACGATGAGGTCGAACAGGTGCAGGGTGGATTGCAGCTTCTCGGTCACCTTGTCGGAGGCGATGAAGCGGCTTTCGCCGGCACCGTGCCCGGCAAGCCCCCAGAGGTTCGGGCGGTAGTCGATGTCGAGGGCGGTCTGCAGTCCGTTTTCGCGCGCGGTCCGCAGAGCCTTCAGCACGGCGGCCTCGGTGCGGGTGTGCGACAGATGCGTGCCGGTGGCCACCAGGGCGCGCGCCTCGCAGATGAAGGCCGCGTCGATGTCGTCCTCGCAGAGCGCCATGTCGGCGCAGTTTTCCCGGAAGAAGATCAGCGGGAACTGCTCCTGATCCCGGATGCCGAGAATGACAAGCGCCGTCAGCCGCGCGTGATCGGTCACGACACCGCGGGTGTCCACGCCTTCGCGCGCGAGTTCCTCGCGGAGAAAGCGGCCCATGTGCTCGTCGCCGACACGGGTTATGAGGGCCGACCTGAGCCCCAGGCGCGCCGTGCCGCACGCCATGTTCGTGGGCGAGCCGCCGACGTACTTGTCGAAGGACCCCATATCCTCGAGCCGGCCGCCGACCTGCGCGCCGTAGAGATCCACAGACGACCGTCCAATCGTGATGAGGTCGAGAGTCTTTGCCATGGGCACAGGTTTTCCTTGGCCCGCCGCCACGCGTGGTACCAGCCGCTAGTCTAGAACTCTAGCAGCTTGGCGAAAGCGTCGATCTGTCTGGAGCCCATCCGGAGCGCAGGAGAGATCGACGCGGTGGGGCCTACGTGGCCTATGGCGGCGCAGACGATGATCCTGCAGACGTGGACCTCCGCCAACTAGGTGGTTCGAACCCCGGCGACCCATTCAGGGGCTTCAAGAACAGCGGCGAGGGGGCATACGACAGGGCCGGTCGCTCCGTGTCCGCGGCCGGGGACGTCAACGACGACGGCGTCGACGACATGACTGCGATGCGACGCGCGGCGACTCCGCCACGCCGATCCTGCTGCGCGTGGGAGACGAGTTCTCGGTAATCGGCATCCACGTCGGCAACGCAACGCTCGCGGGCCGTCTCGTGGGCGGCTCGGCCGCAGCCCATCGGGCGCTCGGCCGCTAATCCCCGGGATCAGGCCGGCCCACATCGAGCCTGGACGAGATCCCTGATGTCGGCTCGGCCGCCAGCAGGCTCTCGGGTGCTGTGCGAACGCACGGCGTGCTCGGCATTGGTGGCTGCGAGCCCCCGCAACCATTCCGATCTATGTCGCAAGCCCGCCGATCCGGCGGCCTTTCGCATTTGACTACCTGGCGCACATCGTGGCGGCGGCATACCTCAAGGCACGACGACAGCCCGCACCGCAGCGTGACAATCTCTTAGAGCCGCCGGGACCTGGCACCGCCAGAACGCGGTGCGCCTGCGTCCGGGGAGCAGTCGCGGCCTCTACCCGTCGCCACCCGACTGGGCGATCGTCGTTCCTGCTGCTTCGAGCCCCAGGATGACCCGGGCCGTCGCACTCGTCCGCGTATCGACCGGGCGCTCGCGATCATCTCTGGTAGCCGAAGCCGTCCAACCGGGGCGGCGTCATGGGCCGCTCGGGTGATCGGTGAGCCACTCCTCTATTTGGCAGTCTCGACCGCCAGATTGGCGACGCTTGCTGCAAGGCCGGCCCGTGAAGGCGTAGCGTAGCGCGTGATGCCTGTCGCGCCGCCGCCACCAGGGGTGGCGGAACGCGATCGCGACAGGGCCGCCCTGCCGGGTCATGACCGCCTTGCCGCTTTTCTTTGGGAACGTTTGATCCGAGTCATACCGACGTCGGAACGACTGTTGTACGGGTGGCAGCGTGGGCGCGGGCGACTGGGAGGGCGTCCTGCCTCGAGGAGGACGAAGAAGTGGCACGACGTGGTCATCGCCGTGGCAGCGATGGACTTTGCATCAAGGGCACGAAGGGCGACGACGAGCTATCCGGCAGCGCTGGTAGCGACATCATCTGAGGCCGTGCCGGTGACGACGTGCTCGTCGGTCTGGCGGGCAACGACAAGCTTCTGGGCGGCCGGGGCACCGACGTCCTGCAAGGCGACGCGGGCCACGATTTCCTCTCTGGCGGTCAAGGCGACGACACGCTCAGCGGCGGTGCCGACAACGACGTTCTGATCGGCGGCGGCGGCCGGGACGTCCTCGACGGCGGCGACGGCAACGACATCCTGGTCGGCGACGGTTTCGGCAGCGGTTCCGGGTCGTACGGCTCGGGATCGGGCTCAGGGTCCGGCGGCGAGCACGACGAGCTCGCCTTCCGCGACCATCTGACCGGCGGCGCCGGCAACGACATCCTGTTTGGCGGGCGCGGGCCCGATGAGCTGAACGGCGGGGCGGATGACGACGCGCTGTTCGGCGGTCGAGGCAACGATACGCTGATCGGCGGCACGGGCAACGATCTGCTTGTCGGCGGCGCCGGCGACGACGTGCTGCACGGCGACGATCCCGCGGGCGCCGGCTCCGCGTCGGGTTCGGCGCCAGGCGCCGGCGGCGATCCGCTGACTTTCAACGACTATCTGAGCGGTGGCCTGGGCAACGACGACCTCGACGGCGGGGCGGGCGACGACGTGTTGGTCGGCGGCCCCGGCAACGACCGCCTGCTGGGCGGTGACGGCACCGACGTGCTGTATGGCGACTACAAGCCGGTCGCGGGCTCCGGCTCCGGCTCGGGCAGTGGCCGTGGTTCGCATGGACGCGGGTCGGGCAGCGGGTCGCACGGCTGGCGCGGCTCCGGCAGCGGCTCGGGCAGCGGGTCGCGCGACTGGCACGGCTCCGGCAGTGGCTCGGACGCCGGTCCGACATTCGACGACTACCTCGATGGCGGTGCGGACGGTGACGTGCTGTACGCCCAGTGGGGCGACGACGTCGGCGTCTACAACATGCAGCAGAACCTCGGGGCCACCGACGTCTATGACGGCGGCACCGGCAGCGACACGCTGCGGCTCGAGCTGACCTACGGCGAAGCCCGTGACGCCGGCGTGAAGGCGGATCTCGGCGCCTACCAGGGTTTCCTCGCGGCCCACGCCAACCCGTTTACGGACCACGGTCCGACGTTCCAGTTCACCGCCTTCGACCTCGCGGCGACCGACTGGGAGAACCTCGAGGTCGTGCTGGTCAACACCGCTCCCGAGGCGGTCGACGACACGGGCGCGACCGAGGAGGACAGCGTGCTCGCGGTCAGCTTGCCGGAGTCCGGCCTGCTGGCCAACGACCGCGACGCGGACCACCTGGACGTCCTGACGGTCGTGGATTCTGACGCTACGAGTGCCTTCGGCGCCGCGGTGACGGTCAATCCGGACGGTACCTACCGCTACGATCCCACGTCCGTGGCGGCGTTCCAGGCGCTAGCCGTCGGCGAGAGCGCCACCGACAGCTTCAGCTACACGATCGCCGACCTGGCGGGGGCGACGGCGACGGCCACGGTCTCGATCGCCGTAGCCGGCACCAACGACGCGCCGGAGATCACGGTCGAAGCCGGCGACAGCGCGGCGGCGGGCCTTACCGAGACCGACAGCGGCCTGACGGCGGAGGGCAGGCTGACGGTGAGCGACGTCGACA
>Ga0049107_10000056_pt1 | contig 29408 bp, 12 predicted proteins | sample WorMetilPIANOSA1_FD_61187 | JGI IMG/M metagenome (GOLD analysis project Ga0049107, IMG submission 61187) | Marine gutless worms symbiont microbial communities from Max Planck institute for Marine Microbiology, Germany - Olavius ilvae PIANOSA.1 | ecosystem: Host-associated > Annelida > Digestive...
TCGAAAATCGCCAATTTTCACACCCCCCGTGTATTTAACGCCCCCGCTGATGGGGTTCCCCTTGGAATTTGGTATCGGCGCAGGGGTCACAGAAAACTAGAATGATGGGGCTTTGAGATGGTCGAAAAAGTTTTCCGATAGCTTTAGCCGTTTTGATACAATACACGAGTGTGACAGCCACCCAGCCACCCAGCCAGCCACGTCGCTGTAGCTATAACGCTCTTACGCTAAAGGCGTCGAGCGCAAAAATATAATGCATATATGTATATAAAAAAAGTACGCGAGGTGTACATTTCACCATATTGCCGGCTAGCCCTTGTGCCGCCGAATTTTATGACATTTGGCATACGAGGACAACTAACTCATCGACGTAATCACATGAGTCAAATTTTTAGTCAATCGGTTCAGGGATTCCGGAGTTCTGGCACCCCCAAATTTGTCATTTCCCATTGACTTGCTGCGTCGCCCTTACAACAGTCTATGCACTGCCGTGCGACACCATGAAATATATAGTGCCTTTGATGAAAGGCACAAATCATGATTATAAGGCGCTGGCCAATTTGTCAGTCGACAAAATAATAACCGACAACTTACCCTGCTGACAAGTAGACTTCCAAGCCGCCGCCAAATATCTGGATCCGCCAAATTTTTGCGGCTGTCAAAAATCCTCCGAAAAAAATTGCGGCCGCCATAAACGCCGCCAAATTGGTAAAATCCGGTCAGCCGCCGCAAAAAGTTCGGCTAACCTTTGGCCGAGTTTGCCATTTTTATTAAGTCTAGATTTCTATACATCGAATTCGACGACTTTCCGTGCAAACAGGGTCTCCCACAAATCACAGTATCACAATGTATATGAAACGTATTGGCTGATTTTAAGCGAGGATTGCGGGTACATTTGCGAAGTGGCAATGATCGATGGTTTACATACATAATGTCTGAGGCGCCACGATGCAGTGCACCAGTGTGAATGTTTCAGACATCTCCAAACTACGCTAATAATCATCTGCTGCTTCAGTGCATATTGAATACACGCTTAGCTCAGCTGATGCCATCGCCAATGAATGGCAAATGGCGAAATTTATGGGCCGAGAAACTTCATCGTAGGCCTATTTGTTTTGCATGACAATTACAGATTACTATTCTGAGTAAACTGAACATGCAGTTGTCGCATTGCAGAAGTTGGTATTTATGTATGCTACACGAACTGATAAACAGTGCAACGTGACTGTCTTGTAGACCTACTTTTTGCCGAAGAAATTTAAAAAATGTAGCTTTTTGCAGAAATGCAGCTGCGTTTCACATTTCAGCCGAATTTCAGTTGAAAATTATAACGGTCATAATTTAGCCAAAAACGAAATTCGCGACAAAGTCCGGTTAATCCGAATATCAGCTATACTTTTGGTTCAGCTGAACTTATTTTTGTATAAAATTCGGCTAGGAATTCTATACCGACAAGACAGCCCGACAGAAAATCTGTCGTCCGACAACAAAAATGACATCGGACGACATTAAGCTGACCCAGTTTTATTAGAACACCGGCTGCGGATTTTCGCTTTTATTCGTATCGCCGGATTACAAATAGTTTACTTACTTAAACTAAACAGTTACAATCAAAGACATTAGTCTCAGTATGTAAATCATTGGTTACACGTGTCTTCAGTCAAGACTACTACAGAACACTAAACCACTCCTACGTGCTTCTGACCTGAATTACCTCGGGGTGTCCCCATTCTTTTGTGTTTATTTGGGCAGTTGAGTCATCTTCCTTACAGTTCTTGACGCTAGTGTAACTAATTTAAATGAGCCTCCTAGAGCTTTAGATACCTCCACTATAACTTTGGTTAGGAGCTAGTTCCATCCCTTTTGGGCCGTTTTTGTAAACAAAAGCAACGCGGGTGAGGGGGGTTATTATGTCGCTGGCCCTCCATTACTGAATGGGAGATGTACATCACTGCTCAAGGGCCCCCGTCTCCGAAATAACCTATATACTGTGTCGAGTGGGACGTTAAACTCTACTATACCATACCATACCATACCATATCGAGGGGTGAAGATGCGAATTTAATCGCCAGTTTTTTTTTTGCGAAACACCAATGAGAAAGAGAACGAAAACGAACTGCTGACTAGCGACGCGCATTTTGCCGCATTACCATGGCCATTGTTATTACTCTGCTGTATGTCTGCGAATAAACAGTAAAGACTAGTAAAAGCCAAGTTCTACAGTGTGTACAACAGTAGCCAACAGCCAACTGTCAGTCATCCGTGCACTGCGCCAAACGGTCGAGGCTGAGTGAGTGAGTGCAGCCGCTGAGTGCTTACAGCAGCAATGAGCTGATGCGGTTACTGCAGCTGCTTATTCTGCTGCTGCTGCTGCAGCTGATCACTCAGTACAGTACACTACGTGTGGCGGGAAGTACAGGTGATAGCGAGTTGCTTTTCGTTAATCTAGTCTACTCGCCACGTAGTATTAGGCCTAATTAGTTTACGTAACATCAATAGGCTACGCATTGTTTTGTATCGCGCGTGTTTCTTCAACATCGAGAGCCGTGGTCTCTGGTACTGAGAATTTTGGGGCGCGCACGCACACGGTATGTCCTGTCGCATGTAGCCTACATAGCAACAATTTCATTGTGACAATACATCAGGTTTTTACGCGGCTGCATTAACAAAAATATCAGACTTGTAAAGTAACGAAATAACAGACTACAGTAATATTACAACAAAGGTAAAACTTGGAATTATTACTATTGAGGGTCGAGCTTATAGGCCTACTCCGCGGACACTGGGTATTTTGTCCGGCGTTTGTTTAATACTGTCTTGGCGGAGGGCGAGGCTTCGCTGTTTCCCACTTCTCGTGTTTTAGGTTAATGTACTCTGGACAGCGTATATTATGTTTCATGTTGAAACCTAAGATACATGCACAGCCAAACCAAAGAGAAACAGTAACGTGATGAATAAGCGTTCTCGAGACCTGCTTTTTCTTTTGCATAGCTGACATGTGACGCGTTTTAAATTTATGTAACAATTTGGACTCAGTAGAGCGCCTACCTCCGCCAAGGCCGTTGATCCTGAATAAATTGTTACTGTTAAACAAAGTTCGCTGGGCAGAAACATACGCAGTGTCGCGGGGTATCGCATCACTCAGCCCCACCCTAATCCATTGTATAATTTAATGACTTTTTGGACTCCACAAAAGATGTCGTCTGGGTACGGAAGTCCTCCAGTGGGGTCCAGAAGCTGACGACATTTTAGGCTTAAAGTTAGTGATGCCACTAAAGCGCTTAAATTATACGGTGCCCTAATCCTAACACTAACAACGTGATCCGGATTATCACCAAAATCCGCTCATTTTCACTGAATTTTGTGAATCGGTTAAGTACTTTTTGCGTAATCCTGCTAACAACCAAACTAACAAACTAACTAACGCCGACGAAAACGTGGTAATGATGTTAGCGGAGGTAATGAGGTTAGCAAACAGATCGCGCGTCAGCAATCGTCTACGTCAAACGACCGGTATGAACATATGCTGTAGTGTCGCACAAAATTTTCTCCCCCGAGGCCCGGCCTCTAGTGTCGAAACTGTGGTCCCAAAAATTGGGGCTCTGGGGCCCCTTCTATAGGATGGGTTGGCTGACCCCCTAACAACACGCCTCTCCCCACATGGACTAGCGTACCGAATGTGATCGCTATTGGTCTAACATTACGTGTATACATGCAGAGATCCGCCGGGAAAAATAGGCCCCTCGCGTCCCGCTGTTTTTCCATGAAAGTCATTGAAAGTGAGACACGGATCGATCGGGTACCTCTGACTTCCTGTTAGTGATCTATAGTAATTGTGGGGTTATCTGGTGTACCGTTTCCGATTTCGGTCCAAAATGCAAATTTTCCTACTCTTTTGTCTTTAACGACTTCGATGGTGTGTTAGCCTTCAAATTTTTGTAACGGTGTTTGGGCTTTAAAAACTAGAAAGAGGCCCTACCAGAGGTGAAGAAACAACCGTTTCGACACAATTCCAGCATTGGACGGACAGACAGACGAGCAGACAGAAATGAAGTATCCACTATTGCGCTGTCAGCGTGCTGATGCGCGATGAAAAGTAACTCTTTCACGGTTATTTTTTTCGTTAAAGTTACTTTTTTTCTTTTAAAAGTTACTTTTGCTTTTCACTTTAACTTAAGTAATATTTTGAGAAGTAGTCCTGCCTACTTTTACTTTTACTTTTACATAAGTATCCATAATCATAATACAATTCTGCAAATGTACGTCTCTAATTATGTGTATATTAAATACCCCATAATTGGCTGTGATATCGTTTTTTTCTCTAGTCGAACCCAAACAAACGGTGACAGTAAGTCAGAAAGAGAAATAAAAAATAGTCTACTGCAATTAGTAGTGCTATCTTTATTCCCAAGACTTCGATTCTTATACAGACAAGTAAAATAACTCATCAAAACGTCACAAATTTTTCCACTCATTATCTGCACTATTACAGAGTTGATGTCATGGAGAAGCGTCGTCACAACGTTGCTCGTCAGCATCCGTATCCGCCCGGCTCTCGGCATCAGCAGCGACCGACTTCCGTCCGGATACTCAACGATCTAACGGCGCATGCGCACAACGCTCCTTCCGCCCGAATGTCCACGTCGTCTTCGGCTTCTCCGCCGCTGGCAGTGTCCCACGGCAACGGTCGTGTAACGCCGACGTCGCCGCCTAGCGACGATGATGACAGCGGAGACAGTCAACGTCAGCCTCTTCGCCGCGTGCGTCACGGATCCGGCAGTTCTACTCTGACCGACGATGGCGGACCTGACGACAACGAGGTATCCACGGCGCAACGACCACCGCCGCTGCTTACCGCCGTCAACTCGTCCGTCTCGTCGCGGAAGCGGTGGAAACAGCGGTCGTCGCGCTGCCGCCGCTCTCAGGACGTCGCCGACGTCTACCACTCGAGCGGGTTGATCCAGCCGACGTCGCCGTTCGACGACCCGCGCAACCAGCGCGTGATCGCCAACGTCCGCGAGCGCCAGCGCACGCAGTCGCTCAACGACGCCTTCTGCCAGCTGCGCAAGATCATCCCGACCCTGCCGTCGGACAAGCTCAGCAAGATTCAGACGCTGCGCCTGGCCACGAGGTACATCGACTTCCTGTACCAGGTGCTGCGCAGTGACGACGACGGCTCGGCGCCCATCCGCCCTGCTGTGACGCGAGCAGCGCCGCTACCGGCGCTCAGTCCGCCACTCAACCACGCCGCATACCCCGTACCAGGTCGTCTCAGCTACGCGTTAAGCGTCTGGCGCATGGACGGAGCGTGGACTCCACAGTCTAACGGTCAACAGTGACTGATGCAGTCTTCCATCAGCGTCCACCTGCATGCATGACGTCATCTTGTGTCATTCACGTGTAACAGACTGCAACGAATTATCACCGTCACCATTTCAATAATGTAGATTTATTTCTTTACATCGCACCACGCATGCAAGCCCCAAACCGACTACAAGTAACTGGAACTGCAATATTTTGATTCTTTTCTTTCGTTAATGTGGCTGTTGTTCGCCGGTGATCATAACATAGTCTAGTGCAATTAGTAGTGCTATCTTTATTCCCAAGACTTCGATTCTTATACAGACAAGTAAAATAACTCATCAAAACGTCACAAAGCTAAAATAGAGCAAGTACATAATGCAGATGTTTATTACCATTTTTTTAACTCCGGAAAAAAAATTAGTCTCGGAAGCATTTCTGAAGATCATCAAGTCTTGCTTCTCCTGAAAAAAATGCATTTTGAAATAGATTCAGTGCAAAGCATGCACACCGAAAGTTTGTCAACATCATGCATGCAGTTCACGTCAGTATCGACCCGTCCACTGTTCGCTCGTAACGTGAATGACTGTTCGACAATGCATTTTGCACGTTGCGATATAAAACAGCTGGTGCCTTTGTTTCGGTTCATGTCTGCATTTTTATATCGATAACACTTTGTTTATTGAATGACAATCGTTATTTTGCTTATTACTGTAACGGATTTTAAACTGCATTTTAAGTCATTGCGATGACTTCACATAGTATGTTGCCGACCCAGTTTATTATGCCCCGCCCCCTAGGCGGGGGCATCAAGCGATGATGCTGTCTGACGTCTGACGTCTGTCTGTCGCGTACATCGGGCCTATGTCAAGAACAGAGAGGCCTAGAAAGACTAAAATTGGCACAGAGGTATCCTACGTCACACGTGACTCGGATACCACTTTCAAGGTCAAAAGGTCACAGGGGGCGGGGCATATTGTGGCGGCCTCTCGCACAGCTTGTTTCTATAAAAGTTGCATGTTTATGGGAAGTCTATTGCGATGATGTACATTTTCAAGAGGCCTTTTCTTATGTTAGTTGAAAGTTGTGAACATGACAATTTTGTAGATATACCGCTGATTCAAAAGCATATTGCGCCGAAGCAAAGTTTGTGCGTTCATAATAGCCTTGGTCTGTCGATGTATACCGAACGTGCCTTCTTTCTATGGAAATATATACATTATACTTATATTATACATTTTACAACTATTTAGTATTGTTATCCCCGGCAGTGGAGAGGATTATGCGATGCTTATTGTCTAGCTGTTATGCCTGTGTGTGTCTCACATACTGTACCACGTAGGCTGTGGAGAAAACTGAAACTGATTCGGATCAAATTTTCGAGGTCGATAAACTTTGGAATATGGACGTGGGACAAATTCATTAGTCTGGCTTACCAACGGGGAGTGGATCCGAGGCTATTTTTGATCCTTCGTGTATGCTCATATCTTTTGATGTGATACCACATAGGCAAAGGTTTCTACAGTGGTCGACCGCGCCCTACCCGCAATTACGGCGTTGGAGTAGATTTGTCGTTGTCGGAGATATGCATTCTAACGTGTGCCTTTGTAAGGCCTCACTCAGACGGCAGCAAATAGGCGTTTATTACGTGTTAGCATGTTCAAAATTGTGCAACGAAGAATGTGAACGCATTTCTTAGCGCCATACTTACCTTGCAGCCTTTTTACAGGTTCTGAAACTGGCGGCATTCGGTTTTATCGTCGCGATTTGCTGTATTTTGCTATTGCTGTGGCGCTGAAAATGTGGCCCAAAAATAGACAACGAACGTCCAGTAGATTGTTACTTTATTTAATTGGCAGACACGATTCTCTGCGGATACTGAGCCGTAGAAATGGGTGTCGCTGTGAAAATTTAACTTTGAGAAAAATATGACCGTTATGCGTTAAAGTCGGAAGCAGGCACGGCCTCTGCAGATGTCGGAAACAGCGATGACGAGTCGGACACCGCTGACACCGCTGACTACGCTGCCGACGCGACATCTGGAACGCCACGACTTCCCCCGCCTCGTCAGACATGTCTGACGTACGAAGTCTGTCTGCTTCAAGCTCGTGCTTCTGTGGCTGTGGAGCCATGCGGGCATTCGCGCTTTACCAGTTGCTCAGACACTGTCGCGTCCATGGAAGTGGCTGCCGGATATGCCGAACTCGCTCGCAAAATTATGTTATTGTGGCTTATAATTTTGTGCGGGTTTACACTCACTGAGTCGACAGTGACTGTTTTGCAACTTCTATTCGACATTGTACATGTATTAACACTGTAAGAGATATTTCAGTAATTACAGAATACACTCGCTTGCTTTCAATTTTCATATTTTAACACAATAAGTATTTTAGCGTGGCACTTTATCAGTCACATAACATAACAGTCACACTTTTCCCAGAGTTAATACCACGGGTTTACAGTTCCCTGCTAATTAAATAATGTAACTATTTTCCGGATGTAAGTCCTTCATTTTCCCACCCTGCATTTTCAGTCAACCTCAGTTTCATTCATACGTGTGCCGCATGTAACTGATGTGCAAACACACACACACACACACACACACACACGTGACAGTGTTGTTAAGGATACTTGCAAAATGTATTGCCGCAGAGATTACCGATACTAGTTGGAAAAATATCGGTAATATTTTTACTGATACTTCTGAGTGTTGTTGCTAGTTTGGAAACCAGATTTTATGGCGTTACACAAATGGATTTGCTTGCTTGCTTACTTACTTACTCGGGTAATTCAGAAATATATGTAGCCATGATCGTGAACATTCATATTCACTGATAACTTCTAAAAGTATTGGATTCGGAAAAACAAACAATTTCACTATTAAAATATTTAATATTTGCCAAGTCACTTTCTACGTGACGCAAAATGCATCGATTTCGAAATATGGAAATTTCAAGCCCAAAAATTATCGGCGATACCATCGATTCGATGCGGTGTGTGAAGTTGGATTGTGAAAATGACATGTGGGACTGTAACTAATCAAGAAATAATCGCTGACAGACACGCCTTTCCCGCGTGCGTGTTACCTGCCGAATTTGGTCGACTACGTCAAACGGTACGAGCGTAAGTAAGTAGGAGATCCGCCTGAAAAGTTTGACCCGTCGCGTCCCGTCTTTCAAAGTCACTCAAGTTCATCGGAATCGATACCGATCGATCGGCGACCTATGACTTCCTATTAACACTCCATAGCCTATCTCATACCGTTTCCGAGATAAACGGCGATTTCAGGAGAAAATCGCAAATTTCCCCACCCCGTGTGGTGTATTTAACGCTGCCCTGGAATTAGGCAACACCGGGTGGCCTCGGGGTCCAGAAAAAGTTTAATGGTATCTGTAGCCGTTTGGATAGAATACACGAGTTCGACAGACGGGCAGAAACACAGACAGACGGACGGACGCAGGCCGACGGCTATTACCGCGCTTACGGACCTCGGAGTAATGGGGTATTATGCTAGGTATAGGCAGGTGCATTTTGCAGGTCTCTAATTCCAAGGCAGTTCCGAGGTGCACTGATGCTGTATGGAGTCTCTGCCACTATCAGAGCTGATGGGGCACGAATTGCTTTAGGCCTGTGAGTCACATCGGACAGAAAAACAATAAGAAGTCGTGTCATCTGACATTTAATCAAAAGTCAGATATATATACAGGCCAACAACAAAGTAAACTCGAACCACATACATGAGACCTTTTATCAGAGGTCTCAAGCGACGCATTACGAATTCTTTGTATGACGTTTCTTTTCTTCGAAACTATGACACCGATACGACGCCAGTCTCTGTTACATCAGAGACTTCTAAGAGTCATGGGAGAATTGGCTGTATGCGAGTCAGCGTCGTTCAAAAGCTCGCCCCGATTACTCAGAATACGTTGGCAGTGATGATTTGACATCATTGCAGGGTGCGCGATACGTCAGCGCCCGTCTTTACAGTGTCGGGAAGCTGTGATGGTATCTTCCTCTGATTCGATGGTTGTGATGACTTGGTGCATATCGGGAGGGTCGTTGACTCCGGCGGGGAAGGTCGTAACCGATATAGACGATGCTTCATGTCGCGGAAACATTAACTCTTTTAACTCGCTAAAAGTTGTCGTGTTAAATGTATACTGCAAACTACAAAAGAGTTTATACAACTAGAAAGAAGCACAGGTTTGGACATTTCACAACAACTCCTGACAGGACAGACTAAAATACTGGTGATACTGAGGTTGAGGGAAGACAGAAATGAATTGACAACTTTAAGGATTTAAATCGATGAAGAAGTGACATGTAGGCTATGCAATAAAAATAAGCAACGAACGTATAAGAAGGATAACAACAAACGGCAGGAGATCATCATTACAGTGCCGACATCCGCAACTCACCGTTGAGGACAACACGCGTTGAAACACGTCATCAAAGTGCATGACGGACGTAACTTTTGATATGATTAAAATAAGTATATACGGTAGAAATTTCGACTAACTGTGCTATGGTCCGAAGAAGGAAGAGGACCTATTCGTCACAAGCTAATATCAAAGTAGTGCAGTGCATTGAATTTTCTTTCAACCGTAACTGCCCACTTGTCCTCCAGCTGCTAAACTTCAAAGCGAAGTGCCAATGTGTCTTTCGTACGTAGGTATAGTACCGTACTGAACGCCTCGTTGCGGCAAAACTCCAGCTTCCCCGCAGAGCAGATGAGAGTACCCAGCTTGAAACCACTCAGTTGCCATCAATACTGCCAGTGATTGACCCCCTGCACGGTAGATTGCAGCTGACTATAAAGGAGGCGCTTGCTCCTGGCGGGTGCTTTTCGACGGCATCGTGTATTATTATTATGTTGATCTGTACCGACTGGTACACACTGGGAACATGTTGGATCTGCTTAATCTTTTAAACTCGACACTACGTCTGCAGTTAGCAAATATTATGCCGCAGTAAATAACCATATCACATGTTGTCGATACAAGCTGTGTACGCTTACTGCCAACGTTCGTGGTGTTTTAATTACATACAGTGTGACAGTTCATGGAACTACTTTGTGACAGTTCTCGACTCACTGGGTGAAAAATTCTTCGAAGGTTTCTTCTGTAGTCTGATGATTCATCTCCTTTTATTGGCCTATATCAGTGCTATTGCCGATATTTATACCGTACAATTCATAGATAAACTTAACTTTAAGAAAATCTACTGCTGGAATATATTAATTGTTAAGTATACTTCGGCGGTGGCGTTTCCCGCTGAGCTGCAGACGACAGGCTGAGACGACCAGTAGCCGGTGCCCGTACACCGCGTACACGTCGACGAGTGCATGCCGCTGGAAATGACATTTATAATAGGCAGTACTGGAAAGTTTACTGCTTACTGAACAAGACTTGTAATATATATGTTTTAGATCACACTAGTGCATTCAATGACTGTCTAAAATTGGCAAAATTTTTATTGGTTTAATGATTCAGCTCAGCTGTCAACAAGCTGTAGGCGGGCGGCCGCCACAATATACCCCGCCCCTCTCCTCCTCTCTCTGTGAGCCCCGAAGGGCCGCCGAGCCGACCTCGCCTGCAGACGGCAACGTAGCAGTAGGTTCCCACGATCAATACGTTCCCACGCTCACCGCTGCAGCTGCCTGACGCGTTAACGCCGCGGTGAATAAAGCGGCCTGGTGACATTGACCTTTGACCTTTTGACCTTGAAAGTGGTGTCCGAGTCACGTGCGACGTGGGCTACCTCTGTGCTAGTATTAGTCTGCCAATTTTAGTCGACTTAGGCCCGATGTACGCGACAGACAGACGTCAGACAGCATCATCGCTTAATGCCCCCCGCCTATTAGGGGCGGGGACATAATAACTGAATTTGGATGCCTGCATTGCTGATTCTCGGAAACAGAGGAGAACTTGCAAGCAATTAGCTGTTGCTACCGAAATAGCGAAATTTTCGTCTTCGCACAAATCGACGAAAACGAAACAATCGATGACGGTGTCACTGTCAAGTTGTGAAGATAATGAGGACGACGAGGCGTTGAGTTGTTTCCTTCTCATTCATTAGTCAGCAGCAGAAGCCAGCTGCTGCAATCGCCGATGATATATGACGGTCAGCGCCGCGGGCAGCATGAGTGGACAAGCGGCACAACGGCGGAAGCGAGGTTGAAGAGGAGCGGGCCTGTTGAAATCTGATAGCGCGTCACATAGACGGAAGTAACACTGTTCAGTGTTCACACACGCCGATTTGTCGGGCGACATGTCGGATGACAACGGCCGACATTTTAGCAGTTGCCAATGCCGTCTGATGTACTTTCCTGCAGATATAACCCTATTCTGTTACAATATACAATGTATAAAAGGGGCTACGGGGGTATTAATAATAGTTAATAGTAATTTTACTGTATTTTCGCAGTATCACGTGATCCTAAACACTCATATCCACGACGACAGTCTTTTTGTTCTTGTCTTATAACCGGACATGCATGGACTTCAGGAAATTAAACCTTGTCCAAGTTCTTTATCCATCATGAATGCCATAGTTTACTGTAGTAATTGCTGCAGCTATAGCAATCATGCCAAGTGGGTGCGCCAGGCTGTAGCTGTGACTACTGGCCTCTTTACTGATTGGTCGGTCGACTGTCGAAAACGTCGGACCGACAAATCGGCAAGAATATGCAAGTGCCGAATGCCGATTTGTCTGTCGGCATTTTTGCGTCGGCCGACAAATAGTCGACATGTCGGTTTCTCTCTCTCTCTCTCTCTCTCTGTGTGTGTGTGTGAACAGTGCAGGAGAGCGGACGCGATCACTGATGCTGGAGTGTTACGTTATGGTGAAAGTCCGTACGTAGCGCTCATGACTCATTACCGGCAGCGCGCTGTACAGTCTCACAACCAGCAGCAGCTGCTAATTGCCATCAGCTGTAATGCGGAGGTTACAACTGCGATTCGATTTCGATTCGACTGCAATTCACTGCGCTACGACCATTCGACGACCAACGTCACGACCGGGCTACAACCAATGGATTACGTCACAATGAACTTAATGACCTTTGATAAGCAGTCGAACGCCCGTCGAATTGAAGTCGAATCGTAGTTGTATCCACCGCATAAGTATCATTGTTGTAACGTAACACTCCAGCATCCGTTGTCCACAGGAAATTGGACCGGCGGTGCAGCTAGCAGACAACCACACCGGCCTTCACCACGCATAGATCACATTAGATATGCTGCTCACTTTCATGTTCCACTGAAGGTGGTAAAATTTGTGAAGTTTGCTCGATTTGTACTAGTGGAACAAATATGCAAATCGCCGATGTAAGTACCAATTCCGGTACAAATATTTAAACCATTTGCCATCTGGTTTAATATTCATTTATAACTTTTATTAGGCCTGTAATACACAAAGCAAAGTTGTGTCATAACATTATAAACATCAGTTTCAGTTTATTATTCTTAAAATATGCATACTTATGATTTACGCTTGAGGAGTAGAGTCTAGAATCTAGCTGCATTTATGTACCTATTGTATAGTTAAATATTTATTACTTCATGTGAGTAAAATTTCTGTATAAGTTGTTAAACTGTTTAACGTTACACTGAGTATACCGTAAATGTTTCATGCAGTGGTTGTGATTAGATCACTTTCCGCCATTAACTCGTAGGCTATCACCACCGCCGACATTTATTTATTTATTTAAGAAAAGGGGTCAGAATCGGCCACTGACATGCCCACAAAACAGTGATTAGCACGTTACACAATCAGACAAATCAACACTAAAAACAAACGATTTAAAAATAGACAAACTGCAAAAACGGTGGGGTTCAGCAGGGGTATAGACAATTCCAAGGCTTAATTACCCATAAAGTAGAGTGCAGATAAAAAAGTACTATACAACGGATATTAAACACCACGGTGTCAAACACGCGCTCAATGCGCATCCGTTGCTCGTCGAGTTTATTGGACATCGGCGATGTGCTCGCTTCACAGCGGAGACGTCGCGGCTCAGGACAGTCAACCTCATCGCTCGCTGTCTAAGGACGGTCCTTGGTCGTCCACACGCATGTAGGTATCATATTACCGACATGGACACGCGGGCACGGCTGCAGCGGCTGCAAGATCCGCATCAGTAAACACATTTGAAACGGTCTAATTCTCATACACAAAGCAACCTGTCGTGTGTCATTATTATGTCAATCACAGTTTTCAATGTGTGTGTTCTAACTGATGTTTAGCAGTAACTTGGTGACATTATCTGGGATATTTTCTATAAATTATTCTGTGCCATTGTATTTATATAGCTTAACATTTTTGTGATTTGATGTTGGCTAATAAAATTGCGTTGACTATAGAATTATCAGTGCCAATACTCATTTCCGTCTTCTTTCCACAGGCTAATTTCGTTTCTGTTATGCAAATGTAGCCTACAAAATGGATTAGCTTACTTCAGTTGCTTTGAACTGTGAAAATGGAGTGAAACGCCAAATGCTTATTTCTACAAAATTACTGAAAACTATCGCGATTCAATTAACGCATTTGTATGGTTTTGCACATCACAAAACGATGTCAGTGTTAATGTTCTTACATAAATTTACAACTATGGGTCCTATTGCGCACACATACGGAAGTCCTGGAAGTACGCCCTGAGTCACGCATTCATCATGCAATTTGCAATTGTATGTGTACAGTAAGCTGCCAAACGATGATAAGTTATCAGTTTATCAGCGGATGTGTTAGCGGGGACTGTGTTTATTTCCTGCTGCCACGTTCCGTTGATCGTATCGTCCTGAACTTGTCAGCGTCAAAACTATCTCATTCTAACATACTGACTGATAACATCTCAGCGGTTAATATTACATGCAGGTTTCCGCGGGTCTAGCCAGCGTAATTAGTTCTCCCAACGAGAACTTAACCAAATCACTCAATCACTATATGCAAAATTATATTTTAGGGTCAGGGTGTCTGGTTTAATACTAGAAAGATCCGCTCGTGAAAACATTATGGACGCATTGGTTCTGCTTCCTAACTTTTCTACCCTTGTTTTACAGCGTCAATTTGCTATAATAGACTTAGGCCTAGCATTCTTAGGCCAGATAATAAACCTGTATTTAAACCAAAGTAACTGCGTCTATATATATATACCGAACCAATAACAGAATCTCCTAATGTTCCCCGGCGGCCATAGACCAAATTACACGATGACAGATGACAAACGGTTTACGGTTAGAAGTTAGAACGAACGAAAAGTAGACCGCAGCAGTAAAACAGTAATGGCTTGTGAGAGGCGCGGCAATTCGGCATGAAACTTGAGTGGTCGTGAATGGATCGCGGTGACAGCCCGATGAGACTGCAAGACAATACCACCAGGTCAACGCTGTAGAACCCCCCCCCCACACACACACACACACACACGCACTGTGCGGCGTTAGATGAGAGGTTATTGCTATCGCGGACGACAGAGAACGCAAATGGCGGGCACGAGGCCTACATTATGTCGAAACACGGTAAGACAAACGAAAGACGGACTCCAGAGATAATGGAACGGCTCGCTCGGCGGTAGGCCAGGCCCTACTACAGACAGCGACAGAGCTAGCGCGACTGAGTGACTGGTATATGGTCGACACGGCATGCATGGATCAGTGGTGATGGATGGCACGACAACCTGATACCACCGTACCTCCTGCCACGCAGTCTTCGTGCCGCAGCCTCTGTAGCCGCCGCATCGAGGGCGTTGTCTCGGACGGAGCCGGTTGGGCGGGCTGCTCCATTTACGCGTAGGCCGACGGCCAATTCGCGCTAGCACCATAAAGTCTACCACGCACGGTCGACGCGCGTCACCTTCAGTTCTTCTTTGACGACTGACGTGCAAACCTCGCTACAGCACGCTGCATGCACTTTCCGCCGCTCATCAGATGTAGACGCTGTAATGCCTTGCGACAGGTGTAACAGCGTTTTTACTACGCGACGCAGATATGCATAGCGCGTACTTGCCACGGCGACGTGGCTGGGTGGCTGGCTGGGTGTCCGTCACACGCCGGTATTGTATCAAAACGGTTAAACCTATCTTAAAACTTTTTCGATCGTCTGGTAGCCCCATCATTCTAGTTTCCTCTGACCCCTGCGCCGATACCCATTTCCAAGGGGAACCCCTTCAGCGTGGGTAAATACACAGGGGTGGGAAAAATTGGCGATTTTCGTGCGATTTTCGACGGAAATCGCCGTTTATCTCGGAAACGGTGCGAGATAGGCCAATGACTACTATGGAACGTTAATAGGAAGTCGTGGGTGCCGGATCGAATGATATAATTTTCGATGACCTTGAGTGCCCCCTAACCCGGGTTTCAAGGTCACGGTATACTTATAAGTCGAATATCTCAAAAACGGTGCGTTTTAGGGACAAAGTTACTAAAGAACACTAATAGGAAACCATACACAATCTATCGAATGGAACCACTTTCAATGATCTTGAGTGACCTCTGACCCCGATGTTTGTCAAGACATTTTTGAGGTCAAATATCGTAAAAACGGCGCGTCTTAAAGACAAAGTTACTACTGCATAATTGGAAACTATATCTAACATATGGAATGGTACTATGTTTGGTGACCTTGACTGACATATAAACGCGTCATGCAGGTTTGTCAGCATCAGCTGAGCTTCTTGTCCCTGCTGTATGGTTTCTCTGGATATAGATACTTACGCAGGGATGTCTACAACACGTTGAGCCTCCTCAAGTCCGAGACGAGACGTTTTATCTCTGAGACCTTTTCGAGACGTTCAGTATCTTAAAAACTAAGTCGCCATTAACCTCATTAATCACCGATGATATATGACGGTCAGCGGGCAGATGAGTGGTCAGACGGGGATAACAGCGGTGAGTCTGTTTAGTGGATATCACATCGTTAGTTCATAAGAGACAGAAAACAGTAGAAATCCAGATATACCGGACATAAAAAGTGCCTCAAATATGTTTACAGTCGCCGCGGTGTCACTGTTAGTTGTCCACAAGACGTTGAGACTCAAGACTTGAGACGAGACCGAGATATTTCGGGAAACGGTCTAGTTTTATGTTCGTAGTTTATCTCTTTTTCTGTGTGTTTGTGTGTGTGTGTGTGTGTGTGTGCGTGCGTGCGTGTTTTTTTGGTTAAGGTGGCCAGCGTGATGGGCATTTGTCTTTTCTGGCAACCTGCCACAGTGCTGTGTGTTGATTGAATTGTTATACTGTGGCTTAATAAAATTCTTCTTCTTTCTTCGGTCTCGAGCACATGCGCTTATACGGCCAGCCACATTATTCAGCTGTGCTATGCTGCAAAGTTGCAGACTATTCTGCTCCCCCAAACCGCAATATGTTATTACATAATTTACATAATTATTCAGTTATATACTCGAAGAACTTGATAAATTTCGGCCAGGATTTTGGCGCCCATTAATATATTAGCATATCCTTCGGTCAACGTTCGTGCGTTAATCATCTGAAGTTGTCAAGCTGTGTCAACGGCTGATCTGCTGAGACCGATGATATTGCCAACATGCGATCGTTAAGATTGGAAAAAGGGCCTACGAGTCTGAAATATCCAAATTCAGTTGTTTCGACATGATTTTACTATAAGTCTATAGGTTGTAAAGACGTAAAAACAAGACCACTCGGAGAGCGCAAACCTCCGCAAGACAGCTCATCTCCGAGGTAACATTAATTTTTTTAAAATCTTGCAATTGTTCCTATCCAGCAATGAATTCCGATAAAAATTGCTGCATCAGAATTGTGGTCAGGATCAGCACCAAAATCGAATAGCATGTTGCTAGTGAGATGTCAAACCCGTCAAAACGTTCATTATAATTTATCGACTACTTAAGTTATCAGCAAAAATTTGATCAATCTTCCTATCCATCCAATAATGGTAAAATTCATTCAAAAAATTCCTGTAATCCGGATCAATATCCGGATGACTTCCAAAAAATAATGGCGATTTTATTGTCTAAAGACACGTCGCTGGTAAAATTTTCATGAAGTTCTGATCAGTAGTTTCTATATTAGTTGTTAATAGACAAATAACTAAAGAGAAGCTGAGTAAAAAGTTGTATATATAGGTTGTTGGATCAGGGAAAGGGGAGAGAGGAGTTTTAGATACCATCCTAATTCGCTAATATAGTTACTTCGCTTGGAAGTACCGGTAACATATGCTTCGCCAGCTGGTAAGCGAATGAACGTAATATTTGCATACACGTGAAACTGTTCTCGGAGTATTCTAACGACTGGCGTGAGGCGAACTCCGTCTTCAGCAGATGCTGTTGTCTAGAGATGCACCGCTAACTCGTACCTGCCGCTCCGCAGAATCGGCAATTGCTAGATTCATATCAACGTAACCAGCGTCGAGCGCTGATCGCTTTCGTTCGCCGGCCCCGAGGGCAAAGAGACTCGCAGAACGTCGTTCGTCGAACATAATTCCGCCCATTAATACCGCGCACTCTTCGACATGACCGCGGCCCGTCTAGGAGTCATCGAGTGGATGGCCGCTGAAGCGCCCGAGGGCAAAGGTCACGAACTCAGTTGATCAGAGGTTACCGGTTGACGTGTCTTATCGCTGAACTGACCGCCGCGTGCCACTGCCACCTCCCCACGCAGAGCCAATAACGGCGCACTCACGCCGACATATTCTTTTCGTTAAGGCAATTTACTCGTCATAACGACCCAGCCTGCCACGGGCCAATTCGGACTACCGTTATTAAAGTTCCGTTCACATTATACGAATAACCTCAGTAGTCGTTACGATGTGCTTAATTGAGTGCTGTTTGATACACGATTCTCATTGGCTATTTTTTAGACTGCTTCACGCAGTACCGGTAACTGTTTTCTTGGTTTCTGCTAATGATTGTAAGATGTGCAGAAAACTTTTTTCTGTTCGGGGGATGGTAGTGATTCCATTAGTTCTCGGTGATGTAGCCAGATATTAAGATTTAGATGGCCTATAGGCCACCGAATCATGTCACAAGATACCTAACTGGGTGTTTACACGTTCCGATCGTCGGACCGACCGGTCGGTCCGACTGGTCTGTCCGTCTGGTCGGTCCGACGATCGTATCGTGTAAACGCCCAGTAAGAGCAGACGTCGAGGAGTAAACGAATTTCTTTCATTCTGTCGCTCATGCAAAAAGTGGATGGCAATGATGAATTTACTGATTTTGACTGTAATTTTGCGACAGAAAATCTAAGATAACTATAGAATTCTCTATACACTAGTAACATATCAATTTTTGTTGGGAGCAGATGAGGATTATACCCACGCCCCTCCCCATGGCTAATTTGTATTAGATTTTTCGAATCAATAGACTTTGGGTCGAGTTTGAAAGCCCGTTGATGTTGTGCGTCTCTGTCCACGGGAATCAGGGCTGCCGAAAAGGAGAGCGTGCAAATACGGGACAAGTTTATGTCCACCGAAAGTCACTTAACAGTGATCAAGCTCGAGAGTAAACGACCCGTTTATGACTGTCAGAGTAGGCCTACCATAAAAGTTATACAGTCAATCGGCAAATATGTGGTTATTTCATACCTGCAGCCTACTGGTCACGTGTCATGGCGCACATTTATGTGCCTGCTCGTCTGTGTGCATAACAGCTCAAAAGAGCGGTAGACTGATTGTATGGATTTCTCGGGTTCGATATACTTTGGTCCCATTGAATGCCTGGTGACTTTCAGAATCACCGACCATGGAAAGAGGCCCCGGAAGGGTCAGATTTTTGGCACCATTTGACTTACAGCAAACAAGTTTTGCATACTAAACCATACCCAAATGTAAGGGACCGGGGCGACAAGGTCCAGGCAACTTTTGGGGTACGCCCATACCGTTTGATTAAAACGACTAAGGGAGGGAAGGTTCTTGGGGGTCGATCACACCCCTAGTATAAAGTGGCGTGGCGTGCCCTATGGGCTAAAACCTTATCACTGTCCTTTATAATGCACGCTTTACCGTTTAACACAGAGCGCCCGAATTTTGCACGGTAACCAATTTAAGGAGAGAGGAAACTCTTCAAGGGGGTCGACTGCCATTGCTACTTTGGGCGCCACGGTGGAATTGCTCAGCCGCTGTCCCGACTGGTTTTCGACAACAGCTTGATAGTAGCTTGGTAGAATGTCGGATCTTCAGTTGTTTATGTCGACTATCGACCAGCGATGAAAGCTGAGACTTCAACCAGAGGGGATCGCGTGCGAGTCGCCGACATCATGTTGAGCTAATGCAGAATTAATGGAAAACACAGACGCCGTCAGTCAGTTAACAATCTACGCACCGTACATCAACTAAGACCTCCAGTCGCCGCCGCCGCCGCTTTCTTTGAATGCCGGCTTTTTATATCTCCGCCCCTAGGGTAGGCGACATTAAGCCATGATGCACGTCTGACGTCTGTCTGTCTGTCTGTCGCGTACATCGGGCCTAAGTCGAGAACAGAGAGGCCTAGGAAGACCTAAATTAGCACAGAGGTAGCCCACGTCACACATGACTGGGACACCACTTTCAAGGTCAATAGGTCAAAGGTCAACTTGTAGGGGGCGGGGACATATTGTGGCGGCCTCCCGCACAGCTTGTTATAGACGATCTTCCACACCACACGAATTAGGCCTATACAAAGCCCCAGCGTAAAGAAAAATAAGTAACATACGCCAGACTTTTTTGTAACAAGTGCGCCAACAGCCAAGTCCTCCACGTCCCAAAGCCTCGGCTTTACATCGAAGTTTTCTATTAATACACGACGTTATCGACCACGCTGACGTTCATTTTACCGTTGTCTGATCAGTAGAAAAGAAGACACGCAGTCAGCGACCGTTAATCCACGTGCACCCCAGAGTTCAGTCAGTCAGCTTATGTTGATACAAAAGGATTTGCTACCAAATCTCGCAAGTTCAAGCCGAGTTCAGCAAAAGAATGGACTCCAGCCGGGACTCGAGTAATACAAGCCTGATATACACACAGTATACTGCATACAGTGATGCAAGATTACAACAATAATTTAATGGGCGCAGCCGTCAGACACCATGTAGGGCTACTGAAATGCACGAAAGATATTAGTTGAAATCATATCAAGTGGCGTGCAATAAAACCCAATATTCGGTTGACAAATGGGAGATAACAGACAATTTTGACAGGTTAACAGTTCATCGTAGCTGGGACCACTGATCCCGTTTACGTATCTTCGGTCCTAGATCTCCTCCAATGAAGTTATGTTTTCACCCGTGTCTGTCTGTCTGTCTGTCTGTTAACATGATTACTCAAAACCACTAATCAAATTTTTATTAAATTTTATGGATTGATTGGACATAATCGACGCACCAATCGATTAGATTTTCAGTAGTTAATAATAATGATAATAATAATATTTATTATGATTATTACGAATATGAACAGTTTCTGAAAACTTAATTTGTCCTATATCAAGTGTTAATATTAATATTAATTAAATAATTATATTAATATTAACAGAAGTCCCATTTTGCACTATACACATCCAGCATATAACGTCAAAATGTGTCTAATTTTGTCTACTATCACAATAAAGGGCTTGCTGCACAAGGCTCGGATTAACGCTACATCAGCAGTGTTCTGCGTTAGGACAGCGGTGACGTCGCACAAACTTCTCTTCACCCAGTGCGTGATCGCAACGCGCTATTCGATCCTCTCAGAATCTGCCGGCGTCGAACCACAGACCGCGGGAGACACGTCTATACACTAACGTTGATGTTTATATACGCAGGACGGTCCTGATATTACAGATTAATTGCGATACAATTAATCTGAAACATCGTTCCGGATGACTCTCCGTCAGTATTTCCACATATTCTGTGTGTATGCTCAGACCGCTTGATGTAGACCTGCGAAATCTGCCATGATGACCCCTTGTGGGAATGGGAAAATTTGGGGTCGAACATACACCCACACGACGGTGGCGTCTGGTGGCGAATTTTTTTGTGTTCGCTATACGTTCGAACGTTTGCCGGGAGGTTGCCTGCCACACTTGGGACGTTAAAAAATTTAATCACCATTAGGTGGGTCAGCTGCCCTCCTCACACACTAGGGTACGGCCACAACAGTGACAGGACCACACTACGACGCGCGAGCCCACCACTAGTAGCGTTTAATTTCGGCGGCAGCATTTGGGGCGAGTGGAGTGCATAGGTCTCTGAAGAAGGAGATATGCGCCCGCAGGCCTGGTACCCGGTGATGGAGGACGATCGGTCGTCAACAGCCGTGTGTGTGTCAACACACGCCTGGACAGCGTCAACCACGTGTGTGCGTGCACGGGTAAATAAGCACAGACGACAGACATAATTATACCGCTCTGTGCGTCGTCCTTGTACAAAATTCGGACTAGTGCTAATTCAGCTGCTAAACAATCAATCAGTGTTGATACTATTTTAAATCATATGATTTTTAAATCGTGATTTAAACTCATATCTGTGATTTTGATTTGATTGTAAAATCACTCGTTAGGGGCCTAATGATCACAAATCATCTAAATCGTGTTGCTTCTAAAATTGTATTGTTTATGCCGTGGTTACGACCACGATTCGACTTCGATTCGACGGCCGTTCGACTGCTTATCAAAGGTCATTAAGCTCACAATGACGTATCCCGCTAGCTACAGTCACGCTGACCTATTTATTTATTTAGGTCGTCGAATGGTCGTAGCGCGGTCGAATTATAGTCGAATCGAAATGCAGTCGAAGTCGAATAGTACTTGTAACCACCAGCTTACTTTCGTAAGTCTGTTGATGCAGTTTGTTGTGCCCTGCCCTCACAGGGTGTGACATAATGCATTGATTGCCGTCGTCTGTCTGTCCGTCTGTCTGTCCCGTGCCTGACCTAGTCCACAATTGTAGGGAGCAGGGCGTAGCAAATAAGCAAGCTCAAATTTGGCAGGAAGTAAACCCATGACACGGATGACCTGTGACCCCATTTAGAGGTCAAAAGATCAAAGGTCAAGACCACCAGGCCATTTAACGCCGTGATGGAAAATCAGCCATATCTTCGGAACGGGAAGGCCTACTAGCTTCATACTCCACTGCGGCCAACACATAAGCAGAGCAGTGTATGAAAAAGTATGCAAGTTTTTCCCTTACTGCTAGTTTGCTAATGACTGACAATGCACCCCGGCTCTCGTGTTATATGTAGCCGGCTCAGTGCTCACACACAACGTGGTCTTATAATGTATTTTGTATTTTAACAATAGTAGTTAAATACATAATAAAGTTAACATGTATTTTAAATGCAAATACAACATACAATGTTAGAATTGTATTTGAATTAAAAAATACAAAATACATCAATGTATTTGAAATACTACACAACACTGGTAGTGCAAGACTGATTGTTACTCCAAAACGAAAGAGACTGACTATACAGCTCTGAAAAACTCGCACGATTTTCACTTTGTGATATAAAATCGTGAGAAAAAAAACGATGTTGATTTTAAATCAAAGTGTGAGATTTTGATTTTTGATTTGATATCATATTTCTAAGACCAAAAAAATCGGTCTTGGTCTTGGTTTTGCACGTCTGATATTGTGTTGTTAAACACAGTCTTGTCATGTTCGTCGTCATAATGATCTTGAAAGTCACAGCAACTTTTCAAGTACTATTAATAATTTCTCTATTCTGGTCTTGGAACATCACTACTGTGGAGATCATCGCAACAGTGGCGTTCACTTACTTAAAAAGTTAAATCCGCCAAGTGCATTTTGTTTACTTCCAGTGGTCTTGGTCTTGGTCTTAAGAATTTGGTCTTGTTTACATCACTGGATTTTACCCAATACTGCAAACAGTCATACCGTGTATATGCAGCACGATACGCAGGTTTTTCCAAATACGTACAAACTTTTTCGTGAAACTAATGAAGAAAGCAGAAATACAATATTTGTCGTTGTTAGTTCGGATTACATAAAATAACCTTGTGCGAGTGTCGGGCGACGTACGCGAGTACGCGTCAATGATAAGAATCGAGCGAAAACAGTCTCAGTGAGTGTGAGTGTCACCTTCTCCGTCGTCAAGTGCCAGTATTTATTTGTCTCGCGCGACTGAAATATCATAGCCGAGCCGAGGCTCGCTCAACTCGTCTCCATTCCGTCATCACAGTCTAGCCGCTGTAGTCGTCCATCGATGTCACATCGCCGTTGTTTACACAGGCAATGCCCCGTGCACCCCCAAAGCTAGAGCCTCCAGCTCTGTACGTGTATTGGTTCCCTAAGCACCTGTTGCTTTGGTCAGATACCCCGCCGGCCGAAGAACAGTCCTAATTCCAAGCATCAGATGACAAACCCCATTTCCATTTCGTCTATCTGTAAATTTTTTAGCAAAATCAGACGAGCATAGCTTAATCTCAGTCTGTTTTGCGATGATTCTGATAAACGATAGTTTAATGACACAATGGCGGACTGGTCGATTTATTTCAAGCTGATGTATTCATACACAAATAAAATTTTATGAATATGACTTTGTTTGAGAAAATAAAGAAAAACACATAATGGCTACTTTTTTTCTGGTTACATCCTAAGAGATGTATATCGCGAAGTAGTCTAATGATGGAGTATCGGACTGTTAACTGTAGGGACGCGGTTCTAATGGTCTAGTTCACCCGGTCCGTTGCTAAGCAACCATGAGCAAGTTACTACTGTGTCTGCTCAAGCGAATTCAGCCTCCTAACGTCAGGGGGGAATGACTAATAGATGGTATCGTGTCAGTTTGTAATATCCTTTCATGTCAGTAGTTAGACAATAATTTTTTGCGACCACGAATAGATGCCTAATTAGGCCCTATTGGTGCGCAATCACTCACTTAGTGTGAGGGCTATGCGTGGTAAAGTGATGATGCTGACGATGTGACTGATTGGGGCAATGGTGTGTCTGCTAACTGCACCGCAGGTCCTGTTGTCCACTTGTCCGTAAGCCTGGGCGTTGAATGTGCGAATAAACGCGCTGCGGTGCCCTTAGCTCAATGCTCATAGCAGGTGCCCGTATCTTTAGGCTACGTTTTTATTCACCAGGTGGCACGACCAGTCGAGAACATGGACAAGAAGCTCCTAATCTAATATGCTAGGCATTCGGTATAAGTTACCTCCTACTATATTGTGCAGTAACCGTCTCACTATTCCATTGGAACTTACAACTGCGATTCGACGTCGACTGGATGCCGCTCGACTCCCATTCCGTTGCGATTCGACGTCAAACGGCCGTCGAACGGCCGTCGAATCGAAGTCGAATCGAAGTTGTTACCAACGCCTAACTTCCACCGTTTCCAGTTTATACTTACGTGGTTAGACTGCTACGCCACGTCGTTCATGTATACTCCAGTAAAGATTCAGTGACCGCTAGCAGTTATCTAAGCATTTAAAATAAGTCTGCGTAAGAATACCTGTCTGGAAGAATGGTGATAAGAAAACTTACACCGATAGCACTACAGTTTTCAAAATACTAGAGCAGCAGTTGAAATGACTTTCAGGTCACATGAACTCGTCTGCAATGGTGCAAGGCAAGTCAGTCGATCTGCAGCCGCTAAACCAATCCCAGACCATTATTTGCTTACTTACCTGCTGATCTCGAGCGATTTGTTCCTGAACGATGTTCTTATTATGTCCCCGCCCCTAAGGTAGGGGGCATTAAGCGATGATGCGCGTCTGACGTCTGACGTCTGTCTGTCGTGTACATCGGGCCTAAGTCGAGAACAGAGATCCATAGGAAGACTAAAATTGGCACAGAGGTAGCCCACGACACCACTTTCAAGGTCAAAAGGTCAAAGATCAAATTGCAGGGGACGGGGGCATATTGTGGCGGCCTCCCGCACAGCTTGTTCCTATCGAAAGGATCTCTGACTCTTACGACCAACCCAGTGCTTTCCGTTAGTACCAAATTATACTGCTTTGTGAGGCACATGCTTATTATGCCCCCACCCCATAGGGTGCGCGTCTGACGTCTGTCTGACGTCTGACGTTTGTCTGTCTGTCTGTCGCGTACATCGGGGCCTGTAAGTCGAGAACAGAGAGGCCTAGGAAGACTAAAATTGGAACAGAGGTAGCCCACGTCACACGTGACTCGGATACCACTTTCAAAGTCAAAAGGTCAAAGGTCAACTTGCAGGGGACGGGGGCATATTGTGGCGGCCTCCCGAACAGCTTGTTTAATTATATGATACGCAGTCGCTGAAGTTTTCAGATAATTCAATCTGAAGCCTTGATGTGGAATTCAGTCGTGAAGTCCGCTGAATTGCAATTCTCGTCGTCGTCGTGCTTTTTCTTCTGCGTAGCATTTGCAGTCCAACTATATGTATATGTTAATTCAAATTTACCAAATTTAATCAAGACTCAGCGTGCATGACGTGCGAACAACTGAGCTTGTGTACTTAGGCTATATTTGTGAAATAATTTACAGCAGGGATGTAAATATAAAGAGTAACTTTTCCACAGTCGTCACATAAAAGGGCATGGCCGGCCCTCTATACCCAGATCGTCACCCCTCGTTGCGATTCCGCGCCCTGCCGTGCATCGCCACGCCACAGTTTCGACATACTTCACAACATGGATCGAGTACAAGTGGAAACAAACTCCAGAATGCTGCCGTATTTCTATTGTCGTTGTAGCCGCATTAAGTTCACCGGGTGTCTGCAAATCCCACACTATACTGTCTTCGCTCAGTCACTGCCCATTGTTCTACGGCGGCGAGCTAGGACCACACAACGCGACAACAGAACGCTGACAAGTCGCAGACGCCAGCAGCGCGCGCCCTCTGATCGGCAAACTTCGATATAAAATGTTACCGTTGCCGAGTCTTTTCGCACTGCTTTCGGGAGCCTGAGCACCGACGCCGTTTGCAGGTTAGTGCTTACAATTCATTGTTATTACAAAACCCCATCTCTCTGGTATGAAATATTGCTTCTGAATAAGTTTCTTATGCTACTGGATATTAATTTTGTTGCGCACTGTTAAATGTCACGCCCATTCATCAACAGTTTGTTATGGTTCTACTGTAAATGTCGTCTAGCTTGCACTGTGTAAAACACTGTTGACACGCTGTCGCCGACGTCTTCAGATAATCCGCGCCGACGACGTAGTACGGCGGCGCGGGCGGATATTGCGATCACTTTGTCACGATGATGTAGTATGTGGGTTTGTATGTTAGCATGATAAAACGAAACCCCCTGATCCGAATGGCTTGAAACTTGGCACAGTAGTAGTCCTTGACGGTAGCAATTCTGACAGTGAATGTATTTCTCGCGTTGCTGCGTGTACAGTCCGTAGGTGTACAAGGAAGATGTTTCGCGTGCTGCTCGTGCTGGGTCTGGTGGCGTTCTGTGCCGCCAAGACGCCCATCAGTCACTGCTGCTCGGCCGAGGACAGGCACATCGTGCAGAAACAGTGGCAGACGCTGTTCGACTACACCGCTCACTCGTCCAAACTGAAGATCTACTTCGGAAAGACGATACTTCTCCAGTAAGTTCTACATTTACTGCACCGTTTCAGTGTATAATATCGCCCGGTCCTTTTATAAACAGAAGATGTATTCTGGCTATACACTGCATGATCGTTTTATTCTTCTCTCAACGCAGTTTTTCAGATTCACGTTAATGGAATTTGCAGAATTATTCCCCATTGTGTACTTTTAAACGTGTAAGAAGTTTTGTTATACCGATTTGCGTAAATTCAGTGGAGATGGCTAGCTGCTGCAGTACTCCAGTCCGCTTATAGTCAGCAACAGGCTACCCAAGACAGTCCGTTGCATTCCAAAGAAAGTCGGACCTATACGAATCACTGCAGCTTATAATTTCGCCGAGAATGGCTGGGGTTTGATTTATTTGAATTTATTTGAAAATAACAGGCAAAGGACAATGCCACTGACATGCCATAAACAAGAATAAAGGTTAACACACGATAATACACGATAAAAGAAAAAAGTTTACACGTACAACATAAACCTGATATGAACTCACTAGCCGATAGTGAGAATTAGTATTTGGTAAACAACTTCAAGTTCATATTAGCATTGACAATAGTTCTTCTGAAGGTTCGTAAGGATGTAAAATTGACCACACTGGGAGGCAGACTACAGCAACACGCTCACTGAAAACGTTTTTACGCACGTTGAGCCGGCATCAGTGGTTAAAGTGGTCATGTGAAGCGGGGGGGGGGGAGGAGGGGCTCACCTGACGAAGCCCCAACGGCGCTTAGAACGAGACACCGGAGGCGTCGACGGGGGGAGGCAATTGGTTGGAGCAAACCCCATACCCATTCGCCACCCAACTAATTAATTGGCATTATTTGGGCATAAAATAACACTTTATAGTATTTATAATACTTTTAATGCACAACTCATGCAAGCATACCACACCAACAGTATTGAGCAGGGTAGGCTGAGATTCAATCAGGGGGCTCATACTATTGCAGGGGGCTCAAATTGGAGCAGGGGGCTGAGTCCTCTGTCCCTCACCTTCACCACTGGCCGGCACTGATTTACGACAATTTTATACGGATTACCACGCATATGGGCATTTTCAGGGCCTTTCAAGCGAAAATAAACATTTACTCATATATCAATCAATATCAGTCAAGCCGAAGATAATCTTGTATGTTAATATTAAGTCAGCCACTAGTCTTCGGTATTCCAGGCTCTGTAAATTTAATTTGTCCAGTCTGGCGGAGTATTCCATGTCATGAAAACCAGGGAGCCTCTTCGCAAACCTTCTTTGCACTGATTCGACCTTGTCAATGGCGTAGCCGTAGTGTGGGGACAACACACATGAGGCATACTCAAGTATTGGCTTTACTTAAACTTTAAACGCACGGGTCAGTAATGCGGGATGTTTCGAAACAAAGCATTTATGTATAAGACTAGCCAGTAAATGTGCCTTGGCAACGATGCTGTCGATGTGCGAATTAAATTTCAATGAAGAATCGATAAGTATACCAAGGTCTTTGACCTCGTCAGTGGACTCCAGCATCTGATCATCTATTGTTTGACCAACAAGAACGTTAACTACCGCAAACAGATCGCGCATCAGCACTCATGTCGCATTATTTGCCAGGGGACGGGGCATGGTCGACCCTGTAAAATTTTCCTCTCATCTAGTTTGATCACCATACAAAATTTGGTTACTGTTTCTCATACCGTGTGCCCCAGCACCCCGATATTTTTGGGACCTCCTACATACCGTATGCGTGCATGTAGGAGGTCCCAAAAATATCGGGGTGCTGGGGCCGCCTCATAGGATGGGGACGTGTCTAACCCCTAGAAATACGCCTCTTTCCACGTGTGTTACCATCCAAATTTGGTCATTCCATGTCAAACACTACAAGCGTACGTACGGAGATCCGCCGGGAAAATGACCCCTCACGTCCCGCCTTTCAAGGCCACTCAAGGTCATTGGAACCGACACGGATCGATCGGTATCACTTCCTATTAGTGATCTATGAGCCGAGATAAACGGCGATTTCGGTCGAAAATTGCACAATTTCCCCAATCCCGGTATATTTAACGGAGTTCAGGTGGCTCCGTTTCGAATTTTATAACAGCGGTAGGGCTTAAAAATTAGAATAATGTTCCAGATGATGGGAAAAGTTTGACGACATACGCCTTCGTGTAGATAAAATATCACAACGTGACGGACGGACGGACTGAAGCGGCAAAACAATATCGCGCTGTGCGTGTCATGCAAGCTGACGCACGATAAAAATTGGATCAGACGCATATGCAGAATTAACGTCATATTAAGCCACTCTTAAACTTAACTTCGTCTGCAGAGGCTGCAGTGTTTGAAAAGACATTGCGCAACAGTTCGGAAGTTCAGCGGTTGGGAACTTGGGAGTATCAACTGACCGCGGGGGCCATTGATCGAACGATATAGCGTATGAGTTCTATGATATGGTCTCGGCCCCAGTTTGGAAATTCGACTCGAAATTTGGCATATTTGGGCATCACAGAACCCGCTCAAAAGATGTACAAAATTTTAAAAATATAAACTACTGTGTCCGAGGGGGACACAAACCTGCGCGCTGGCCGTGGCCAACATCGCAAAACGCCCTATCCCGCAAGGTTAACGGAAATGGAAAAGTGATCCTGGATACGCAT
>Ga0049107_10000057_pt1 | contig 29404 bp, 14 predicted proteins | sample WorMetilPIANOSA1_FD_61187 | JGI IMG/M metagenome (GOLD analysis project Ga0049107, IMG submission 61187) | Marine gutless worms symbiont microbial communities from Max Planck institute for Marine Microbiology, Germany - Olavius ilvae PIANOSA.1 | ecosystem: Host-associated > Annelida > Digestive...
ACAGCCTACCAACCGACCTGCGTCTTTCGTCACTGTCGACGGCAACTTTTGCACGACACCTGAAGGCACACCTGTTCCGCAGCACTGAATGACATATGCCTGCAGCGCGTCTGAGTTTTTAAAGGCTGCGCTGTTTATAAGTGATTTTATTATATTATTATTATAACTAAGTTTCTTGTTCGTGTGTTTAAATTACTCCAGACTAAACCTATAAGTTGGTCGTATAGGCCTTCGTTAATAAGAATGCAGAAAGCAAGCACGATTTTCTTGCAGTTTTTTTCTACAGACCTATACTATTTCTATGGCGATTTGCCAGCTCTTTCACGCAAAAGAAACTGTTCAAAGCGATGCGTCGATTATCTGTATTGAATGAACACGTAAGCGGTGTTTTTTTCTGCAGATCGTTGAATGCCGGAGGGCCATCAATCAAACACGCCAACGTACGCTGCAATGCACATGGTTTATGCAGTTTTTTCATGCAATGCCATCACATGTCATGACGGCAGCCGCGTGATTTACGAAATATGGAACATACAAAGCTTAGCTGTAAGCAGAGACGATAACGAGACCAATAATTTTGGCCTTGAGGGTTTGGGTCGAAGTGCGGAATCGAACGAAACGTGACCGCTGCATGCCTTTAGGCCTAACGCGAACGTATAATATCGAGATTTTTGTACGACATAATGCACTGTCGAGTTCTCTTACTTCGCCGACGACGCGTAAATGTGGTTGCTGTCGTGCTAATAAATTGCCACATTGCTAGGCCTACCACGCACAGATGTCCCATATGACGTCATCAGCTATTAGTGCTCCAACTGGCCCCTCCCGTCCGTTTGACAACATTAATTACTGTGTACGGTCAGTTATGCGCAGCGGCGGCCGCGCGACGCGCACCTGCCTTGGAACGCATCGTCATGATAACCATAATTATAAAATAGCTTACGATATGTTACTACAGTAAGAACGGAGTAAAGTAAAGTAAAGTAAAATGAAAAAAACTTGTAGAGCGCATCGTCGTAAGTTCGTAACACATCTAATGCGCTATTTGCACTGAAAATAAAAACGTTTTCAACAAGCGCTTGAAGTTGTCTGTGGTAACATCTGGGTCGCGCAAATTGTCCGGGATAGTTCCGTACTAGCCACAGCAAAGGTCCGGCAGCCATACGTGCTGAGACGGTGACGCGGTACGACCAGAAGACGTCGACTGGCGGAACGAAGGTGTTGCCGTGAAGCCACATCAGAGACCGGTAGAAATGTAATGCACAGAACTCGTGTAAAATAAAATAAAAATATAAACACAAATATTAAAACACTTGAAGCAGTTAGATGTCTGCGTGAACAGTAACGTTTTGAGCTTCTTGTAAGTTCTTGTTCCTTGTCTGTCACATTCCGGCGAAAGCGGAAACTTTTCGGTCATTGTTTTGCAACTTCACTCCTGCAGCCTATATGTATACAGTGCCCCTGTAACTAACAGCGATTTACTCTAATAGCATCGCTACATCGTGTTCAGAAAAAAAGGAATCGCTATTTTTCATATATTTTCAGCAAAGATGTTTCAAGCTTTATGATTTTTGGCGCCGCTATTCTCTAATAAAACTGCATTCAAGTGGCTCACCATAATCATGAACTGTGTGAAGACTACCTACCTTGTGAAACACAGCTGCATTTTAATCAGACGGTAAAATTTTCAAATAGACGCATCTTATATTTGTGTAGTAGTAGTAGTAGTAGTAGTAGTTGTAGTAGTAGTAGTAATTATTAGAAGGATGTATTGACGACGAGCGTCAATTCAAGACAGCCAAGCGTTCACAAGCGCCTGGTGACGCCACTGTTGTGAAACGGTTTTTTCAGCGATAACTTAGTTATTTTTCGTCGTAGATCGAAACGAATAGCATTCTTGGAAGCACTGAATTTTTTCTACGTGTGTCTATATGCACATTTTCAATCTTCGTGATGGTCACGTGACCACTTTTAAATTCAGGGGCTTATATCTGCCAAATGCCTGGTCACAGACTCCATACTAGCAAAAGGCACACCTTCAGAGTCTCGGCTTTCCATCGGTACCATTGCTTTGGGGGTAAAACTGTTTCCTGTAGACATCCACATGATAGTCGAAGTGTACTGTAAAAACACGAAAATGCTGTTTTTGGATCTGGCTCAGCCCACGCTACAAAATTCCGGAATTTTTCACGATAGCATCCGTCCTCACCTCACCTCCACTTTGACGGTTTGCCGCCAAAATCGCGGCGATCCGTCGTCTCTAATAGGATTTATGGTGCGTTATAAGTATTACAAAAACATAGTCGTTCTGGTTTGGCCTGGAGCCGCCCACGCGCCGATCGCGGTCTAATTAGTCGGCTCACGAGTTCCGTACAGCAATAGGTGTGTGAGCAAAATTTTATCCAAATCCGTTGAGATTTGGCAGTAGGAGGGCCAAAAACCTGTTTTGGAGTAAAAACAGAGAACGGCCAAGCATAGGCTTGGCCGTCAATAATGGTAATGATAGCCTTCGACGTGTCGTTAGTTTTGCCGTGCCGAGATGACAACCCAACTGACATACTGACTAGCAACTTCGCATGGGACATTATTTTCATAGGCCAAAGGCCCAGCAGTAATGTCGGCACCACCTTCTTACATAGAATCTTGATTGACAGACCAAAGGACTCACCGATTTTTATGTGCTTTGGCGGTACATTTGTTGTGCTTTGTTACAACTTGTGAATTGCGAGTCCTTGTCGTCGTATAACTCAAGTTTCGCGTCGGCGAAAGAAATTGTAATAAAATCAAACGTAACGACCGTCCGACGGGTCACTGCGGTCATGTGTTACGACGCAGCGACGCCGCTGCAGACATTTTCACATTGCCACCATGCACACACTGATTCGTCGCGTGTGGGCTAAATATGTAACATAGCTCGATTCGGCCTATCAGTTGTGTGGTCTAATATAAGCTGGTGCAGGATCTATGTACAGAACTGCCAGAACATTCTCTGCTTGCAAACTTAGTAATAATTGATGCTGTCATATTGCTGCGAGTTCGATATCATTTAGGTAAATGCTCGCACTATAGGCTCAGCTAATCTCTCTGTTGTAAGCAAGTAGTAAGCAAGTAGCATCTATTAAACGTGTCAAACCCACGCCTGGAAGCCATCAGTTACACACAACCCGTCAAACTACGTCTGTCCTGCCGCATAACTTTTATTGTGATTATAAGCAAGCAGCTTAGTAAAATTTACGACGCAGTCGCACACATTTGCAGTTTCAGCGACAAACGATGTCTTAATACGAGAAGCACTCAAAGAGCGCAAACCTCCGCCAAGGCAGCTGTAACACTAATGCTAACGTAACGTGATCTGGATCTTCACCAAAATCTAATCAGTTCTTGCTAATCACACACCGCACATCTCCAAGAAATTTCATCAAAATTCGTTAACAACTTTTAGAGTTATGCTGCTAACAGACAGAATTTTTTTGTTTTATTTTTGGTTTCTTTGATTTTTTTGTTTTTTTTGCATTTGTTATAAATTGCTAATTATTAATTTGACGAAGGCAGCCAGCACTGATGGCCCTTTCGGCCTTCTGACAGTCTGCCCTATTTTTAATATCGAAGTGACATATTATGGTGTTTTATTATTGGCAAATAAAATGCTTTCTTGCTTGCTTGCAGACAGACAGACAATGCCTTATTCAATTCCTTTTGCTTGATTTATGATGTGATGATTGATATGATGTGATTGTCAATGTATAGGCCTAGATTTGTAATGTTTTATCACACAACTTTATTCACCTTTCAAGGCAGCACAACTATATATAGTACACACGCGCGCGCACACACACACACACACACACACACACACACACACAAATGAAACTTAACTAGGCCAAATCAGCAGTTCTTTGAACTGCCATATACGCAATAAACGAATAAATAGACAAACGCCACGTAAACAAGTACTGTTTGGTGCAGGCAATAATGACCCAGATACGAATCTCTACGTTCCACCAGATAAATGTGAAAGACGCGTACAAAATTACAAAATAATTCCAATGATGTTTATGTTTCGAACTCACAGACCAGACCGTCTACTATCTAGTTTAATTTAATTAACTGCGACGTGTTGGTATATTTATCACGTGCGTTAATCTACAAGAGCAGCGTTAGCAAGCAGACGTCTCTGTCTACATCACAATTCGTCAGTCGTCATTTCCATACGCATTGGCAATATTTCTTCATCACATTTGCCTAATTCGTCGCGGGTCAGCGGCATCGAAAGCGTAATGCGATTTAGCGCGGCGAATATTGCAGAGAGCGTGGGACAGGGCGGAAAGTCGACCTGCCTTGGTCGACTGTAGCCTGGGAGACTGCTCGTCGCCAACCACTCACCAGCCGAGTCGCTAGAACTCGATATATTGGAGATTTAGCAAGCTGTAGGCGGGCGGCCGCCACGATATGCTCCCACCCCTCTCCTCCCCCGTGGGCGCTGAAACGCCTTGCGCCGTCGAGCAGACGGCATCGTAGCAGCAGTTGCCCACGGCCAACACGTTCCCACGCCCACCGCTGCAGCCGCCTGACGCGCCAAGACTGCTCTGAGCAAAGCGGCCTGATGACCTTGACCTTTGGACCTTGAAAGTGGTGTCCGAGTCACGTGTGATGTGGGCTACCTCTGTGCCAATTTTGGTCTTCCTAGGCCTCTCTGTTCTCTACTTAGGCCCGATGTACGCGACAGACGTCAGACAGACAGACAGACGTCAGACAGCATCATCGCTTTATGCCCCCGCCTATTAGGGGTGGGGGCATAATAACATCAACGCTGTAAGGCCAGATTAGTATAGAATAAACCAACACAATTTCAGTTCATTTTATTTATTTGCCCCAGCCGTCCGCGTCTTCTTGTTACCGAATAACGCTCATAGTCATGATTAAATTTTTTCATACGCCAATAGAACGGAACTGTACAGCAAAGGTCAAAATACAGATCCAGAAAAGAGAATAAAAATATATTATTGTGGAGCAGTTAACATTTTATGATTGCTGGATTATGCCATGGTCACGAGTGGGATACGGTCACGAGAGTCACACACATTACAAGCTTAAACCGAAGCACCTTTTAAACCGAAAGTCATACAGATGATATTTTACCAGAAAAGATACTGACCCAGCGACCTAGATTTATTAATAGAGCCCCGTGAAACAGGCCTAAATATATAATTCAGTCGGCCACCTGAAACGGACTAACAGAAACGACAGACGGCAAACGGGAGAAGCAAGCAAACACATACACAAAACTGCTCGCAAATATATAATAGCAACGTGCAAAATACAAATAAAACATAACTGTGATTTTAGCTACAAGGAAACAAACAAATTGACATGTTAGATTATCGCATCTGGAATTAGCCCGGCGTACGAAACAAGCGTTCAGTGCGGAATCTTATGCGTTAAACAAACACAAACAGTACTAACGAAGACCGATGTTCTTCAGTGAAAGTTCGTAGGTGATCTACATATGTTAATTTTATTTCATTTATTATTTGACGCACACCACATTGATCCTATACAGATAGCCTACACTATCTATTGCCAGTAGCGTGTTTAGTGACATTGCGGCCCGTCGCGAGCTCCGCTAAGTGACCACTATGAAGCAGCTTTTAGCCGTGATTTAAGGGTTGGACAGAAAATCATTTGTGTTACGGAATAGGATAACAATTTTTAATTTATTTTCAACAAGCAACAATTTTCAACCCCTTTGCGGTCTCTAGCAAGCTTTGCGCACCTCCAAGCTGTATGAACTGCAGGATCCTTAACGCGGCACTGTCTACTGTTACAAAAAGATGAAAATAACAAGCTGCGCGGGAGGCCGCCACAATATGCCCCCGCACCTGCAAGTTGACCTTTGACCTTTTGACATTGAAAGTGGTGTCCGAGTCACGTGTGACGTGGGCTACCTCTTTGCCAATTTTAGTCTTCCTAAGCCTCTCTGTTCTTGACTTAGGCCCGATTTACGTGACAGACAGACAGATAGACAAACGTCAGACGCGCATCATCGCTTAATGCCTCCGCCCTATGTGGGGGTGGAGGCATAATAAGAAGTGAACAGCTAATGTCCGTTATTTGACGTCGATTGTAAATAATCAATCGTCTCTGATGGGTTGTATTGATATGTTCAGTGACAAGTGACATACTCGATCGATCTGCCGACGTCCCGTCGCCCGCACGTTCAGGCGCTACGGTCGCGCCGACTTTCACCAGCGCTTTCGCCGACAGGGTGGTCTTCGTCAACACGGCAGGCGCGCTGCTGCCGTGCACGGCCGCCGGTCGCCCGGCGCCGACCGTGGCGTGGATCTGGGCGGACAGCGGGCGTGTGGTGGACGTCATGCCGGGACTGCTGGAGCCGCTCGGCAACGGGTCGCTGCGGTTTGCGCCGTTTGCCGACGCCGCATACAACGAGGTCGTCCACTCGGCCGTTAGGCTGCGCTGCCGTGCCACCAACAATGTCGGAACCGTCGTCAGTAAACTGGTTCGAGTCAGGGCCGGTTAGTTCCTCTGCACTTAACATCATCACCTGTCATTTATTTACTGCTACTAATACTTGTTTAACCATACTATTTTTCCAGAAATTACTCCAGTTAAGCCAGATCCACCATGGATCTTCCAAAGGAAAACCTTTGGGAACTACCGGTGCGAGATTTTTACAGGCCGGATGCCTTAACTGTCACCTAACTACCAGTATCAAAGCACTGAAGAGTTAAAAATTAATCATTTAGTTATTAAAAATTCAAGTTTCCGTAATCAGCGCGGTAACAAATACTGAAAGGCAAATGTTACGTTTAACTAATTGCAAATACTCCTTCTTACTAAGTACACCGTGTCCACAAACAAGTAAGCCAAATGTTTTTTTTATTATTACTTTAAAAGTTGTTAACTGATTTCCAGCAAATTGGCACACAGCGTTAGCGATATATGCTTAACAGTGTGGCATAAGAATCATCTACTTCACCTAATGTATGTATGCACACTCTTGCAAAGTTATGAGAGTCAAAACTGTGACAAAACAGTGTAATTTCACGTTATTGTTAGCAAAAAGTGGTGGTTGAGACGAAAACAATTTTCTCTCTGATCTAAGCACATCATTTGTTTACACTGATATTATGAATTTTCGAAGTGTTCTCCACTCGCTTTAACATACGCTGTCAGATAGTGATGCTATTGCTGTACGTCATTATGCATGACGGTATGGTCTGCCGTCATCCCGTCAATAAACAGTCGTTAATATTATGTGTATAATATCTGCAATTTCAGTTTAACAAAGTAGGCAAGATACCTACCTCCACAACTTATTTCAGGCAATTAATTGTTTTTTGTCTTAGATCTTGAGTGAGTTCTTGCTGAAAGCTGTGCGAAATTACAGTATGTTATCGCAATTCTGCCTCTCTTAACATTACAGGGTAGTGTGTGTACACACGCCAGGTGAAGTGGATAGTTTTAACACACACTGTTCAATAATTGCTACAGCTACCTGCCAAATTTGATGGAAATCTGTTAACATTTTTTAAAGTTATAGCAAAAACGTTTGGCTTACTTTTTGTGGACATGGTGTGTATATAATAGCGTTTACTATAGTCTCCGCATTTATAAATACTTTGCAAGACTTTTCTTATTATATGTGGTTCTGGAAATTACGAATTTAAAAATTTAAAAACTAATCGTTAAATCTGAAAAGTAAACTATTAAAAACTTTGAACATAACCAGCACTAGGCCTACTGTTTTGAATATAACGTAAGTTAAGCGTCTGGTCGTAACAGCGCAGTACTGAAAATGTGACACTTATGTTCTCATCCAATTCGTCATTAGGCGCACTGTAATGTAGTATACGACAAATATTGCTTAGACTGTTGCAACCGTTAAAGATCCTATCTGTTGAGCGCATGCATTGGCTCGAATTAGTTTCCTGCTGTCTACCTCCTATTGTCAATAAGTCACGACGACTCCATTGTGGTGCGAGAATTTTTATTTAAAATGCAAGCTTTTTTAACGTCGAACACGGGACATTCCCTTGTGTACGCGGTACATTTGTGTAATTGGCAGAGAATGTAAATATCAACAATAAATCTAACTAGCTGAATAAGTGCAGAACCAGAAGGAACAGTGATGAGGCTGGACAAAGCAATAGCTAACTGCCAGTATAAATTTTAACGACAAGCAACTTCACTTAGAAATATCTCTTTTCTCTCGCGAAGTAGTTCACTGCATTAAGACATGACAGCTAGCCGTGTATAGCTACACTGTATAGACGGTGGTGTGACGTTTTTTTGTCCGGCGGATCATAAATTTTCCAACTGGCAGCGAGTAAGACGTATGACGTGACGTGTCGACTTACAGAGCACAATAAAGACAACACTGGCTGACAGAAGTCGACCGACGCTCTACGTCTTCTCGCTGTCAGGTCTCAGTCGCGCCCCGTGTCGACATGTGTGGCGACTGTGAATGCCCGCCCGCCTACGTTGACAGATACATGCACGTCGCCGCTTTTGTTTTTTTTCTCGGGTGCAAGAAGTACGCCGACCCCAGTTTTAGTTTTTTTTAGTTTCCATCACTTAAACGGTCTAAGTAGGCGAAAAGGCAGAGGGACCTAGTGTTAGACCAGGTATTAAATTACTTGGAAAATACGTGTGTGATTTTTTTTAACCAAATCTCACAAGATCCCATACAGTCTACATCGTCCGGGTTTTCCCCCAGACTTCCTTCCGCAGTGATGCGGTAGGCAGTAGGCAGTAGAGTATACAAAATAAGCGACAGGCTGTCCCAAGAGCCCCGCCTTCCCCACAATAATTACAAATTGAGCCGTCGATTAACCCCATTATATGCTTCAATGTCGGTTCAAATTCATGTCTCCGCATAAGATGTCAGTAAATCCAAATGACCATCGTATGCCTACCCAACTTTTTGCAACTGCAATAGACGTAACCAGGTTTTAATGACTATCAATAAACGGAAAGAAATCGCGATCGGTCCATGTCAGTTCTGATGACCTTGAGTGACCTGGAAAGGCGGATCTCCATACATACGCTTGTACCGACTGAGCAACAGCGATCAAATTCGGCATCTAAACTCTCGTGGGGACGAAGTTGTTTATTGTAACGGGTCAGGAATAGCCCCGTCTCAAGGGGCGGGCCCCAGGTGAGGTACCCCCTAAATATGCCTAGGCCTACACCTTTTGATTAAAACAACATGTGTGCGGGAATGGCGTGTTTTAGGGGTTCACCACAACCTATCTCAAGGGGCACGGTTCCAGCACACCCAAATTTTGCGGGTACCCCCTACTAATTCCAACATTGTTTTACTAAGAACGACCAAATTCCGGCGTATTAACACGTGAGGAGCATGTTTTTAGGAAGATCAGCCACGACAATTGCATATTGCGCAAATGCTTCGCGCGGTTTGTCAGCGATAGCTGAGTTTCTTGTTATGCCCCACCCCCTAGGCGGGGGGCATTAAGCAATGATGCTGTCTGACGTCTGTCTGTCTGTCTGTCGCGTACATCGGGCCTAAGTCGAGAATAGAGAGACCTAGGAAGACTAAAATTGGCACAGAGGTATATAGCCCACGTCACACGTGACTCGGATACCACTTTTAAGGTCAAAAGGTCATAGGTCAAGGTCACAATGGGCGGGGCATATTGTGGCGGCCTCCCGCCTACAGCTTGTTTTCGATCCGAAAACTCGCGAACACATTATTCCGAGTCTCACTGAGCTGCAATTGGTTGCCTATCAGCTGGCGGAAATAATACAGGCTATCTCGTGGTGCATGTTTAGAATCTGCTAGTATAGCGCAGACATCGTCGAACCTGGCACTACGTAATCGACAAGTCGTATTCGTTCTATACTGTCCGTTAACTATGGCACAACTCGGCATATTCGTATAAGCGAAGTTCGACGAGACAGCGTCCTCATTCGCTGGTCCACCTGTGTTCCTACTGGCGTACGCGACGAAGCTACAACGAAAGCTTTCGGCGGGAAACCGAAAACATTTGCGCTTGCATAGGCATTTTTACTGCTGTGCTATTTCTGCCAGCTCACAAACTCAGGGGCGTCTACAGGGGGAAGTGGACGCAACTTGCGTCCAAATTGGGCTCAGGGGGAAGAGAATTACACCCTGAAGGGGGAAGAATTCCCCCAGATATATGGGTCATACGTAAAAAGTGAAACACTGGATAGCTGCCGTTCTGAAACAAAAATGCGCCAGAAGCCACCAAATCCTATTTCAATTTCCTTTTTTCGGGGGTCATCCCCGGACCCCCGCCACTGGGGGCTCTGCCCCCAGACCCCCGGGGAGGAGAGGGAAGGGAAGGGAAGTGCGGGAAGGGAAAGGGCAGGGAAATGGTAGGGGAGGGAAAGGGGAAAGAGGGGGAAGGAAGGGGAGGGGGAAGTTTGCGTCATTGCCGTTGGGGGGATAGACGCCCCTGCACAAACTCACAGTGCAATGCACCTTCGCCGTGTTAACGGGCCTGCTACTACTGATTCCTATTTTACGGCTGACGACTGTACCCGCGCGCGCGATTCGGCTCAAAGTTGCCCGCCATGCCCCGCTGTGCGCTCTCAGTTCGGCGCCATAAAACGGGCACGCTAGACGGAGATCAGTCATGCTAGTGCGTACGTGTCATCGCCACACGTCGTCGCTCGCTGGCGGAGTGCGCGCCACCCTGCGCCGTCATCGTTGCACCGCACACGACGACGTCCGACAATGACGCCGGTGACTGATGACACCTTTCGCTACTATACCCTCTTCTCGCCCGCCCTTTCCTGCAGAAGTAGTCGCAGCCGGCCGGGGAACTAGCGACGCCGTTTATTACCGGTTGAAATTCGATGCCGATTGATCTTGATGTTGGGAGGATGGCACTTGACTCCGTCACACCGGAGGATCTCAACAGTGTTGTCCGCATGGGTTTTCCACGACGTTGAATCCCCGCCGACGCTCTATACGTCACGGCGGCTGCAGTGACAGTATATAGTTTGCTAAACGGACGTTCGAGTGGCTATGGATACGGCTCGTTTGCTCAGTGCAGGCGTTTTCGCTCGTCTCATAGCTAAACAGTGGCGGCGGCATCGCCTTTGCGGAACCTGGGACGCATCGTCGGCGTTGTCAGCGGCACTCAGTCGCCGGCGTACAAAGGCCGAGTTGATGGACGAGACGAGTGTCTTCGACTGACACGTGTCTGTCCACGCTGCGGCAGCGGCAACGTTGCGTGCCGACAGAAATTGCGACGAGAACCGCTAATTGTACGGCGCTCGCCGTGCCACCCGACTTCAACGAACGAATTAACAATATACGAGAGATATCGCCGAAGCCCAAAAGAAGCCGCCGCTGCCGCCGCGTGTGGCAAAACGACAGCGATGAATGCGGTGGGCCGGTTGACGTCTGTAATCGCTTTTCGAAGCGCCCAATTGTATCGTTTGTTATCTTAACGATATTGGGTCCCGCGGTCGGCGACGATCAAAAAAGAGCCTGAGGCGCAAATCCGATGATACGAAGTCACGGTCCAGTTGAGTTGATGTCGAATGTGCTCTTTTAGCCGTCACGCAACGCCCAATATACATGTCACACTGACACAGCTTGTTAATGCTTATTGGTCTAACTGCTCCTCACCAGGCCTACACTGTATTCCGAAAAAAAAGACTGTGTCACTATTGTTTTTGCAATGTCTGATAACTGATTTTAACAAATTTTGACCATTACAGTCAGAAATGATCACCACGCATATCTGAAATGAAATCTTTCACCTCACCTTATAACTGCGTGGCCGCACTGCGTGACAGAAATTTTACTATAAGTATCGACGTTTCTTATATAATTTTACAAAAAGTACAGACTATTCGAGCTAGCCAGTGACACAGAACAAGTCATTTACGGTCACTGTAAGCGCGTTTATATGGTGTGCTAGAAATGCCCGCCTATCGCGTGAACATTATGCTTGACGTCTTGTGCGCCATTAGTCAATAGCTGTCGATAATGTCCTTCTCAAGATTGCATCAATCAGCAGCTGTTTCAGTTCATCAACACTGCAGATTTCTGCCTAGAAAACACGCCGATGCGTGGTTGCAGGCCTATATATGATAGTCAACTGATCGAAGTCTGGCTGCTTGGAGGCCACAAATCCAATCTGGCGTCTCCACGCAGCAGTTAGACAGTTACACGAGAGCAGTGCAGTGCGCAACTGTGCGTGTGCACTATCCTACTGAATTTCAACGAACCACTCTAAACGCGTTTAAGTGGCATCAGTTTATTGTCATCTCGCAAAAAATGAATGGGCAGGTGCGACATCTTTCTCGTTACAAGGAAATAAATGCAATAATGAGACTTAATTTTTCACCGTTACACGTAAGAAATGATCAGCGCAGATAGGTGATAAAATCTATCCCTTCACCTTAACTGCGTTGCCGCACTACCGTGTAAATTACGACCAAGTGCAGTTTCGTGTTAAGTTAACACGAAACTGCACTTGCTCGTACTTTACAACGTTCGACCTCTAAATGGCGTTACGGATCACCGTGTCAAGGGTTCCCTTCCTGCCAGTTTTCAGCTTCCTATGCCCTTCCGTTCTCGACTCAGGGTCAGGTACGAGACAGACGGACAGACAGACAACGACCAAGTGCAGTTTCGTGACAGACAACGACCATCAATGCATTATGGTCGCACAATATGGGGGCGGTGACATAATAACTAGACATGCAGTCAGAGACTGCTAATCCACTCACGGTTGAAGGTCGCGGCGCAGTTTATTTATTTATTTAAATCATTTGCGTCATTGTCCTTTTTTCGCCCTTGACCTTGATCTTGACCTTTTACCTTGAATGACACCCGATAATTACATAATTGATCTGGCTAACCTAGGTTAAAATGGTCGTTAAACCGGAGAGACGTTACATAATAAATCTACATGTAGATCCGGTCCGGTACCGCCGCATCCGCTCACCATTCCGTGGGAGTGGATGCTAATGACAAATTTCGCAAACTAGACTCAGCTTTGACAGAATACTTAAAACATTTAACAAATTCAGCCGATAATAACATCTCGGTTCGTCTGTCTCCGTGTGTTCGTATTATTCAGTTCTGCTGAGCCGGTACGAGACGTTCAACGTGCGAGTGAACGACGTCTACGTAACGCGCGGCAACACGGCCGTCGTGCGGTGCTTTGTCGACCCGTACTACGTCAGAGATTACGTCACCGTCAAGTCGTGGACACAGGGCAGCGATTCACTGACCACAGGTTCCTGCACTGACTGCTTTTTCATCTGCGCCTCTACGTAGTACGGCGGCGCCGATTTGCATCTCGAGAGCGCGCATAGTTCTTCTAGTTGTTTTTGTTATACGTTGGTCTATGAAACTGAACTCCCGCGTCTCAAGGAAATGTCTGCTATAAATCGTAGAAACTTAAACCGGGAATTCCAGACTTTTGGCACACTATGCCATACCGTATAAATGCATACGTAATTATTAGGTCAGAGGTCAAAGTCACGAGGTCTCAGGCTTGAAATGCATTCTGACTGATGAGTGAATAATTCGACGGTCTTTACACTACTGACGGAAATGTCCCTAACAATTATTTCCACGTGCCGAGAACTGGCGCAGTTATAAAGGTCTGAGGTCACGATTACTTGGTTATAATGAAGTTTATTCGCATAAAAGCAGTACATGTAGAAGTATAAAAAGGTAATAAAACTACAAAAAAGACAGACAGGACAGAAACATATTTCACACAAAATTACGCACGGAATTGCTAAACGCACTAAAAATACATTTCTTAATGTGAGATACAGAGCAATCATTAATTATGCAGTTCAAGTTAATACCATAACACAGATTATTATACTCATCTGACATTTTAAACATTAAAAAACAAATGCGTATCACTGAATTAAAAGAAAGACTTAACGAATGCATAAACGTAAGTTTGCATTTTGCATATATATGCTTAAAATCTAGACGACCACAATGTAATTCCTTTACAGATTCCCACCGATTATAATGAAAAATCCTCATACTGTATTTTTTCTCGGGCACGCGCTCAGGTCGAACGCGTGGGTGGATTTTCACGGTTTATGGCTCATATACGACGTGTTTTCACCTAAGGACGGTCCTTTTGTGGGTTGTGACAATATCGGAATTCATTTGTGGGTAATAACCCCCAAAAACTCCCCCAAAAGGGGTGTGAATAGGCAATTTCAAGCCAAACGTTCCGAATATGAAAATCGCGATATCTTGCAAAGTATAAACACATCAGTGTGCAATTTTAGGACTATGTTGGGACCATCAAACACAAGTGGTGGGTGGTCCGCTACGACGTCATACCAAATCGAAGATGGCGGACGGCCGCCATTTTGAAAATCGAAAATACGCAATAACCCGGCCGCGGATCGTCCGATATTCACCAAATTTTGCATGTCGATGGAGAAATAGGCGCAAATTTTTAACAAATATTGCGAAAATATAAAAATCCAAGATGGCGGTCGGCCGCCACTTTGAAAATCTAAAATCTGCAATAACTCTGGCGCGGATCGTCAGATCTTCACCAAACTTTGCATGTCTACGTATGAAATAAACGTTATTTTGATTATTTGACAAAATTTGCGAAAATCTTAAAATTCAAGATGGCGGGCGGTCGCCATTTTGAAAATCGAGAATAAATGCAATGAACTAGGAAATAGAAACTAACACCAATACAAGTGAAGTTGCACACAAACAGCAAATATTAAATATAAAAAACTTACTAGTTTTATCAAACGTGTAAGACCCATGACACCAATAAAACCGCAAATATTTTTACACTGCGTGATAGCTGCAGTGCAGTGTATTGTAATCGGTCCTGTCTGTTTGTGGGTGTGTGTGTGTGTGTTTGTGTGTGGGGGTGGGTCTGTTACCACGATAACTCGAAATTGCGTGATCGATCCTCACCAAACTGGGTTTGTAGGTAAAGGTAGCGACCATCTCCAGCTGATTAAATTTTGGCCGTCCCGCGCCCCCGGGAAGCGGGTCTGCGGCGGGACGAACATTTTTGGCTCGGCCATACTACAGCCAGCGCGCAGTGTTTGCGTCTCCTCTGAGCGTTTTTTTTTCATTTTGCTAGTGTAATGGGCCTTGGATATAATAAAAACGTATTATATCCAATGCCGATTGCACTAGCAAAAAGATATTTGCGGTTTTATAGTTGTCATGGGCCTTACATGTTTGATAAAACTAGTAAGGTTTTTTATATTTAATATTTTTAGAGTATAACATTGTGGTCTTATTTCGAGTAGGCCAGAAGACACTGACAATGTAAAGGGCGCCCGCTTTTGTGCAGTTCGGCCATGGACCGATATTCTAAATTTGGGCGGTTTAGTTAGCCGGAATGTGAACAATACACAGGCAGCGGCAGTGAGCGCGCACTGTCCATCAACCAATCACGCAGCGCGCACATGTTTATCACACAAACGCGTGCCAGTAGTAGACGTCGGCCAACTCGTTACAATCGCCGACTCAGCGATACGTCGTCGCCATTATCATTACTGGACACTTATAGGGCGCCTACTACTATAGCAGAACACGTGCTTGTAACATTTGTCCAAGCGAAGTTTTGTTCCTTCTTTTAGGTCCGACACCATCAAATTTGGAGAGACCTAGAACAAGCATCGCCACACTTTCCTTCGAGTTTTGGAACGGTGACTCATCTGTATTAAAAATTTGGAAATGGAAAATTTCCGACTCCGAAGAAGTGCAAAAACCGCGATGTTTTTTCCCATATTTATTTTAGAGCTTCAGCAGTGCCAATATGGCCTTTTCTGTTCGGGATACAGTTGGTAAAATTTTGAAAAGCTTGGTTAAACGACAGTGACGAACCTGTTTCCAAAAAAAAAAGACAAGAAACAGCGATAACATAATGCGGGCTTTCGTTCTCTCTCGAGAATGGGCGGCCTTAAAATAGCAGACAAGAAGATAAATGAGCCAAATAGTGCTATTAATAGTTAGTGTATAAGACCATTCCTCACATATCTGTGGTCATTCTATTTTACAGTCCAATTGTTTGGCTGTATTTTATCGCGTGGATCCATTGAGTATGATGTGAATAAGTCAGCGGCTAAAACTGTGCTGATGTGAAGTTGCATTCGTACTTAATTGGATGCGATGCTATTGACAGTCGATCTATAACCGCTGCTGCTGAATAACATCCGAGTCGATTCATAAAAAAAATCGATTAATCGATCCCAGAGAAACTGTATTATAAAGCAAAACCGCAGTCTAGATCGAACCACTCGTCTCTATTATTTACGATAAACAGGTTCTCCATCACGACAGTTAGCAGGCGTACAAAGACGCTTCCCGGTAATGTCTTGTGGGGCGAATATCGACTTATCGAACTTGGCGTCAGTCGATAAATCACTGTAATGCAATAGCGTCTTTTGATCGGCACGACATTTGCCAATATTTTGAGATACTGTTTTAGTTACCGATGTGCCTCCATAGAGACCGGCGTAACTGTTTGCTGCCATGTCATTTAGGCCAGAGTGGGCGCACTAAAATAATTGACGCCAAACATGAATGATGTTTTGCTGTTTACAGCGATTCTATTTGCAGCTATAAAATAATAAACGTTTCAACTGAGAACACACAGTGATCTATTGCGTCCTGTCACGCGATCGCGGTCCACCAAAGTACGAGCATTTCCAGCTGCACCGTCATACACGCTTCCACTCGTTGACTGTCCGATTCACCTTGCCGGTGTGTACCGCACGCCAATGAGACAGCGGCCTCTGAATGACGTCAACACCCCAAACTTCCCAACTTACGTGATCCGAGTTCCGGATGTCTTCTCTTGGTGTGCCGTCCATCACTTAGAAGCTACGCGAAAATAAAGTCATCCATATCATTGACGTCATGCATCCAGTGCACACAGGCAGATGTCCGGCGTACCTGAAGCAAAATTACACATTGTCAGCAGCACCGCACGAAGTTCGGCGAACGCCTTCTACGCCGGTCCAGATACATGGAATTTACTTCCAGTACGCGTTCGAGAAGAGATGGACTTTCATCGTTTTAAAAGACTTCTTACACACTTTTAGCCTAGCATATGCCCTAATGTCTATTAGCCCTAGTCAATCACTTTTTATCTATTTAACCTTAGCATATGTAGCGCTTGTGTTCGTTTTTAACTGTAATAGGCGCGTTACAAATGTCTCGATGATGATGATGATGATGATATCACATAACGTTTTTTTTGGCTCAGCAATAACACACGGTAAATCAACCTGTGCAGCGATGACATCGCGAATTACATCAATACACTGACACGTAGAGAGCATACAATTATACGAAATAGCGTTATAATTTGTTCCTTGTTTTCAGAGCAGTGATCGTGTCGATAGGGGACGTTTTTGGGGCCATCTGATATAATAAGCAGCCTACTATCGTATGAGAATGAACAAGTTCATCTGTAACTGTCGAAGCAGCATTTACTCGTGTCCGCAAAAGGTCACTCGATGTTGTCATTTTATCGACGATTAATTGTTACCCGAAGCCTTGTTCATCTCGCGTAACCACTCAACCGTACGTGGTAATAGGTCATATACCATATAACATCTTGGAAGCTTATTGTAGGTCGATCTGTCAGCGCTGAAACATGTAGGTCAGAGGTCATAGCTCGAAGCCCGGCTCTATAATAAAGTATTGGTGCTATATCGACGACAGTCGGGTTGGTGGGCGTCATTTGTTCGCTTGCTGCGCTACAGAGGGGGGGAGCGATTGTCGACATTTAAGAGTTCGGTGTCCGCCCGCCTGTATACAGAGATAGATCGGTGCGCTAACGAGCTATACCAACTGCAGGCTTCGTTACCTACGAGCCTTTGTGTAACACTTGGGGGTCCACGGTAACTGTAGATTGTCGAGGACATGGGTGGTTCTATACCGGCCGCACGGAGACCGCCAATTAACAGTACAGGGGCGGCAGAACTCTTAGCTATATTGAAGCTATTTGGCTATTGCAGATAGGTCAGCGCACCAACGGCGCACTGCGTCTGCATGCAAGACCCGCCGAGCATTATACAGAGCTAGGAGGCGACCCGTGCGTCCGCGTAACCCATAACTAGTGGCCGAGATGCAGAAATTGTAGTATGGCTCTGTGTATCTTTTATTGCGATCTACGTGCCTAAGTACTTATTGTACGTGGGTGCGCGCGCGAGGAACGCACGACAAGCTAACGATGGGGTCTAGTCTCTCTGTCGTACGGCGCGGTTATTCTTTTTAGAATACACTCGAGACATTTAGGTGGCGTCAAATTTCTCACCAACGACAGTGCACGCGATGTCGTGTGGCCTATCTGCACTTGTATAAGAACGCCGTGTAGGTGCATAACTTGGTATTTTCTCAACGAAGTTTTAGAGCATTTTTCGCGCGGCGCTGCGTCGTAAAGTAACAATTTTACCAATTTATCTGCCCGTCCGTACGCTACGTTTGATCGACATAACTAGCCGTCCGTCTTTATGATCAACTTGCAGCTAAACATAACAACATAAACATAACTTAACAACCTGCTAGCTCTGTCATTCTTGTTTTCTCACACCAGACGCTGCGCGGTGACATTCCGATCCATTTATTTGCGTTTATGCAACTTTCACATTTCGTCGTGCGATGTTGCACAGCATGTGTTGTCATGTAGTTGTGATTGCTACAAAGCTATACGCGTGACATTGTACCGGCAGATAGCTTGACGTGTACTTGTCAGCATGTCAATATTTCACTTTTGTCGCATATCGACTGATGATTTCTTCTGAATGATTCATGACTCAGTCACCAGAGCGGCCGCTGTGGCTCACTGAACTGAAATAAGCACATTTGCGACTGATCCGATAGGCTGAACACAAACAAGGAACGTGTACATAGACAACATAGATTAGTAATTTGTAACCGGAAATGAGTACCCGGACCCGGTTCCCAAATTCATTACCCGGTTCCAAATCCGGGTAATGAGTACTCGACTTTCCGCCACGATCGTACAAAATACTACCACTTTTGGCCCGTGTTTGCATCTGATCATCATTTTCAGATAGTATTCTGAAGCATTTTTGATTTTACAAAGTTCGCTGTTCGATTTCCGGTAGCAGTACGACGTTATTTTACGATAAGCTTATTTGTTATGCCCCCGCCCCTAATAGGCGGCATTAAACTCTGATGCTGTTTGACGTCTGTCTGACGTCTGTCACGTACATCGGGCCTAAATCGAGAACTAAGAGGCCTAGGAAGACTAAAATTGGCACAGAGGTAGCCCACGTCACACGTTACTCAGACACCACTTTCAAGGTCAAAAGGTCAAAGGTCAAGGTCACCAGGCCGCTTTGGTTGGCTGTTCAAGTCACTTCTTAATTTATATGGACGACAACATATTGTACGCCACCGCCCATAAATCCAAAATCCAGCAGAGTAGGTCGATTAAATCCATGCAAAGTATTATTGTAAAAACCTCTAGACAAAACAACCACTGCAGCTACGTAAAGTGATGCGCGTTGTCTAGGCGACCGCTTCAGCGTCATGTCGAATGGCGATCTGCATATCCGCGACGTCGGAACCGAAGACAGCCACAAGCCGTTGCGTTGTACCACGTACAACACGCTGACCAACGATACAAGGACCAGCACCCAGGCCATGCTCTACGTCATAGGTAACAACTGCGCTTCTGTGCCTATATACCAGTATCTTTCACAGTTAGAACTGGGTCAGGAGGTTTCCCTTGTGACCCGAGCTGACCAAAACCACTGCCCCGGTGAGACGCTAATCTGTGGCGATCGGACTCTGATGCTTCCCTCACTTTGTATTGACTTATCAACAGCGGCGTATACCTATACGGCCTCCGCAGACCCCGCAATGCGAGGGGCCCGAAGGGTCAAGGGGGCCATTTGCCGCTGAAAAAGAAGAAGAACTTTTTGCACTGTGCCCTAAGACGTCGCCGTGGCGGGGGCCCATATGGTGTTTTCTGCAAGGGGGGGGGCGGCAGAATCTGAAGTTACACCACTGCTTAGCAACTGTCAAAACCGTCGGTTGCATATTCCTTTACTTTGTGTTTGTCGACAATGTCTGATATGATATGATATGTAGTTGATGTTATTGTTGCTATACACAGTTGTAAACAAGGCAGCGGAAATTGTAGGTTTACTTCGTAACGCCAAGTGACGCAGCCGTACGGTAGTTGTTATGCTCTCGCCCCTAATAAGTGGGGCATTAAGCGATGGTGCTGTCTGACGTCTGTCTGTCCGACGTCTGACGTCTGTCTGTCGCGTAGATCGGGCCTTAGTCGAGAACAGATCTAGGAAGACCAAAATTGGCATATAGGTAGCCCACGTCACATGTGACTCGGACATCACTTTCAAGGTCAAAAGGTCAAAGGTCAAGGTCACCAGGCCGCTTTGCTCACCGCCGTGTTGGCTGCAGCGGTGGGCGTGGGAACTTGTTGGCCGTGGGAAACTGCTGCTTGTTGCCGTCTGCTCGGCGGCGCAAGGCGCTTCGGCGCCCACGGGACAGGAGAGGTGCGGGGGCATATCGTGGCGGCCGCCCCCCTACAGCTTGTTTATATCCTATCGGAAATATGCGAGGTTGAGATTCTGTCGATCAGATAGATGGTTTATTTCCACGCAAGCGCGTTATGTTGTAGATTCCGTGAATTCGGCGCCGATAGTAAAGGAGACGCCGAGCAGGGTGGTGGCTGAGCAAGGAACGCGAGTGGAGCTGCCGTGCGTGTCGAGCGCGTTTCCTCTGCCGAGTTACACGTGGTCGCGCCGCGGCGTCGTCGTCAACATGACGTCTCGAGTGACGCAGGTCGCCGGTAACCTGGTGCTCGTCCGCGCGCAACTCGACGACGCCGGAGACTACGTCTGTCGCACGTGGAACCAGCTTGGATCACGTGACGTCAGCGTCAGACTCGTCGTGACTGGTCGGTAACTTGTCGACGTGTCGTAACTTGCTGCACGAAATACAAGTACATAATGTGCTCGATGAAACAAGCCTCTCCTTTGTATGACATTTGCTCAGTGTGCTGATTGTCTGGATGATAAGAGGGAATAGGGCCTACTGCTACATGTTGAATTGTGTGCCACAGTTATGCACACTCACACTGGCGGCATACTTCATGGACAATCTTCCTCCATTCTTCTCTGCACCTGCTGCTCTAATAGCGATCTCCATAGACAATCCAGTCCGTGATGTACCACTGTCCATCCAGGATAAACTGTAGTTAGTTAAGTTTATTTAGTGTTATTTGGGCTTATTTCTGAGTGTTTTACGTATTTGTCACTTGGGCCAGCTTGTTTTTATATACGTTAATTCGCCAAAATAGGCAGTAAATGCAAACGAATGAAAGTAAAAAAAAGACAAAAGGGCAGAATTACGCAAAAGACTATGAACAGATGAGGTTAAAACCTTGGTTTTTTTTGTCTTGCGTGTTTTCTTTTGTTCGTTATGCGTTTGTCAGTTTACCAGTGCGAATGACCGAGTGGAAACACTCGTCTTTAAAATTAACTATAATGTGTTGACGGCGACGTTAAACCCCAGTCATTCACTCCTCACGCAAACCGTGATGTTGTAGCCCCGTTGACGGCGCGCGTTCGTCCGGACGTACAAGTAATCGACGTCGGGCAGTCGGCGACATTTCTGTGCGTCGTCGCCGGATCGCCAGCGCCGTCAGTGTCGTGGTACAAGGACAGCCAGCCGGTGATCGACCCCGACGCCGACGACGACGACCGCGTGACGCTGAGCGACGACCGGCGGCAGCTGAGCGTGCGCCGAGTACTCAGACAGGACGCCGGCGTGTACCAGTGCCTCGTCCAGAACTCTGACGACAGTTACCAATCATCGGGACGCCTCATCATTGGAGGTATGGCTCGCCGCCCATTGTCCAGCAGGCCAGAGCGTTCGTTTATACTGCAGATGTAGATAAATGCAATGAAATGGCACTCGGTAGAGCGCATACCCCCAACGCCGCTGAGGTCGCAAACTTGTTACTATTAAACAAACGCTGGGTAACATGTATCCTCCCATGCGGAGTGTGGCGGTACCCCACATAACCATATCGTTAACTCTACCTTGCAGTGCTGTGCTTAGAGCCCCGCAGCAATGCACTCGCAGGTGGACCGCAGAGCATGCAAGGGAACGCAAACAAGTGTAGAATTTGTTTATTGACGTTAGCTAATGTAATTCTATTGACTGTATTACATTGCTATACATGCAGAACATTTTGATATTGTATATTTTAATGATCCGATACGCTACGTCAGTGTTCATAGACAACTCAACGATATACTCACTTTCTTGCTTACTTACAGCGCTCAGTTATTCTCTGTTCTTGATTCGACTTTAAACGGTGTTTACAACAGCCGACTGTCCGCTGTACATCCGCTGTAGCATTTACACGAGCGGAATGTCTGCCGGATTAGTCACAGTTCCAATGAGAAAAGTACGAAAAGGTAGAATTTTTTTAAATTCCGCCGTTATAAGAGCGCTGCAATAGGCTGCAAGAAAAATGTTGTGGAGGGCCGCAGTCAACTAAACTCAGCACTTAGAGAACGCGATAATTAAAATCCAATCAATCAATCAGTCAGTCACTTTATTCGTTCATAAACATCGCAAGATCACAGTAAATGTAGGCTACAGTTGTGATAAGTACGTGAACAAGACGAAGAAAGGCTCTAGAGGAGCGCTTATAGCCGTCTACATGTAAAATAAACAAAATAAAACTAAACGATTTCTTTGCCGTCGTTAGTAGAGTGATGGCGATGCAAACGTGCTCTGCAGCCGCCCGTGCGTACATCTACCGTCACTTCAAAGCGGAGACGTTCGCCAACGTCGACTCGAGGGTCTCTCTGATCTGCGTCGCGGCCGGCAACCCTCCGCCGACGGTCAGCTGGACTCTGGACGACGAACCGCTGAATCCGACCGACGACGACGACGACGAGCAGTCAGCACACCACGTGGTCGTGTCGAGCGTCACCGCCGACGGCGACGTCGTCAGCTACGTCAACGTCACCGGCGTCAGAGTCACTGACGGCGGAACGTACCGCTGCACCGCCAGAAACTCAGTCGGCGTCGAGGCGTTCTCCGGCAAACTGCTCGTCTACGGTATACGCGCGCCTCAGCTCTCAGTTGCGTGGTCTACTTAACGACTTGTCTTGACGGAATTTCTTCCAAATTGCCCTGGAATCTGTTTTCTGGGGCGCCAGTAAATTACAGTTGTTAATTGTCCCCGATAACGGAGGTGATAATGTGATCTTTTACTGTCTGTCTGTATGCCTGCAAATAGGGTAACTCGTAAAGGTGTGGACGGATTTCGGCGAAATGCTGGTTCAATAGTTTACGGATCGACTGGGACATATAAATTAAATTTTGAACATTCCCAGCGACGGGAATGCTCAAAACTTATGGTCTAAATTTATATCTCTTGTGTAGGTGCGCTCATGCTGTTTGACATATAATTTGGCGCGATAACCCGTCAAAAGGAAGAGAAAGTTTGTATTTAGTTGACTGCCCCCACGCACCGAGGATCACCCCACGTGTTGGGCGTAGTACTGTGTCGTTTGTCTGGGATATAAGCTGTACTATGTGCCCTTCTAGTCTATTCTAAAGTTTATTTCCTTGGCACTTCAAAATAATGACTTTTATTGCCAGTACACTGCAGTCTGTTATGTAATCTGTGTAATTTGTATGATGTCTAGATTAGATGGTTTATATGCACATGACTGTTTGACTGACGGATGGATGACGTGGTTGACGCATGCAGGTACGCCAGTCATCAGACCGATGAAGAACGTCACAACGGTTGCTGGAGAAGAGCTGCTGCTGCGCTGCTACGTCAGCGGCTATCCAGTGCATGCCATAACGTGGATTAAAGGTCAACATTTGTACTGACGTATATTGTTTCAACATTATCAGTATTGCAAAGTTGTGTTGTTCTGCATACGTGTGATCTGACGTTTATTTGCTTCAGCAGACTGCAGTTTTGACAGATTGCAAATGACAGATGGTGGGCTTATGCGTTTCCGCAATGGTACATTAAGGTAGTCTGATTTCTTGGAAATTAACAGATGTTGAATAACATTTATGTTTATAAATACGTAACTTTGCTGTAATCTGAGAATGTGACTGTTAACGATGAATTATAAATGTAATGCTTTTAGAGGTTGAGAATTGTATAATATTGTTGGCTGAATATGACTGAAATTAGATCTGACGTCGGTCTTACGTCAGTATTTAAGGATTGAAAGTGTTTTTATTATTTAGCTGGTATGTGACCAGCTCAGACTAGCAAAGCTGTACAGCGTACCTGACTAAATGGAGCGTTAAGTAAAGTCCTTTCCGAGCCTCATAGACCCATAGGGCGACGTTGATCTTCGTTTCATTAGCCCTCAGCCGGATACCAGCATTTAGAAACCCCTTTAGGAAATTGTTGATCACCACGTATAGCATCTAGATGCGGTGTGGGATCGCTATTCACCAGCCGTAATCGATGAAAGACATAAAGCGCCTTTTCTCATTGTGTGCTTCGGTGCCCGTAGTATGATAGCTTCTTTGCTTCGAATGAGGAAAGAAACTGGCGCTGAACATTTAGTGATTCCAGTACCCAATCGTTTGTCTGACAGAAAGGGTATCCTACCTTAGAAATCTCCCACCGGCAATCCCAAACGTTGTGGGACCCGACCCAACTTTTCAATTATTATCTTTGCAAAATTAGCCCAGTTGAACAAAATCCGAAAGTCGTAGTGCTTGTTTAGCCCTCTCTACATATGTTTCGTTTCTTGATTGTGAATTCTAGCAGCGTTTGACCGGTCGTTATTCCGTATTGTCATTCCTGTCCTCCCAAGATATGCTGAATATCCTTCTGAGACATTTATGAAGCAGTCCTTCTAGACGCTTTCAGAAGAACTGAAGCAGACAAAAACGTAGACGACAGTAACTGTAAAATTCGTTGTTGGACGCAGGCGGGTCGGTACTTCCGGTCAATCATCGTCAGCGAGTCGAACAGGACGGCAGTTTGTCGGTGAGCGCAGTCAACCGTCTGTCGGACCAGGGATGGTACACGTGCGACGCGCGAGACTCCACTGGACAGGGAATGCGTCGCTCCGTCTACGTCTCCGTCATGGGTCAGTCACTCACCGTTCTCTCTCTCGTGATGCACCCGCTGGCAGATCTGGCATCTTTTGAGGGCGAGGCGGTCACAGTTAAAATTGTTCAGGGTAAAACAGGACGTCGAAACGGGGTCCGTAGAAAATTTTAAAATGACGCACCACGATGCAATCTGAGGTCATTCGAGAATTTAAAACTGTGACAATTTGTCGGACTATGCACTTGCCGTCTAGACATCACGCTGGATCCGGAGCTGTAATGTGAGATCTTCGGTCGGTCTGCGTAGAGAATAATATTGAACATAGAACATTAGGCTGTGAAAGCGTCCACAACTCATTTATCTCCCCGAGACAAATGCCGGTCAGTTCACATCACGAAAACATGCCTGGAATCTTGAAATTACACGTATCGGTATTATTAGGCCGCTTCTGAAAATAAGTTTTATCTAGCGGAGTAGTAGAATTCGATTAAGCCGTCGTTTCAGCACACCACTGCAGCTGTTTTACTTGATCTGTCAGCTGTCGGCGCACATCCGACTCTGGTTTGCTGTGTTAACTGGAAGGGCACTCGATGGAGCACATCCCTGCGACCATGGCAATGCAACCCCATTACGCTGATCCGGAGATCCGAAGTCGCTCGTGATTTCCCTGTACAGTTTCCACACAGAAAATTTCATCGAAATTTAGCAGCGTAAATAATCCAGTGTTTCGGTCGTTCACTCAGTGCTTTGACACTGTTGTTTGGGTAATAGGAACAACATCCAGCCTGCCATATCTCGCACTAGCAATCCACAAAGGTTCTTCTTTTGGACTTTTATAGTGGCATTCGGGGGACCCGGCCTAACCTGTAGTGATCTCCGGAAAATATGCCGGTTATATAGAAAAAGGTTGTGTATAGGAGCAGTAGTAGTAGTAGCCGCAGTATTTCACTGTGATACGTTGAGACGGATTAATCCAAATAAAATCGGTGTTATGGATCCGTAATATGATCCAAATCGTCCTCGCTGGATGGTCCTCGAGGGAAAGTCACGCGTGACTTTCTCAATTCTCATGTCTCCATTGCTATCCGGCCAGCGAAATCCGCCCAAAACTGTTTGACTTCTCCTGCCGACACACATACACACACGCGCGCGCGCGCACACACACACACACATAAACAACTGATCGCAAACCTTCTCCATCTTGTCGCAGATAATGACTGACTCAGAGAGATGACGTTAGGCAGTTACAACTACGATTTGACTTCGATTCGACCGCGCTACGACCATTCGACGACATTCGTTACGACCGTAGGCACTGCGGTCTAAGTAAGTAAATAGGTCAGCGTGACTGCGACTAGCGGTTTACGTCACTGTGACCTTAATGAACTTTGATAAGCAGTCGAATGATCGTCGAACGACGCTCAAATCGAAATCGAATCGTAGTTGTAACCACAGCATTAGCGGTCGATGCGTACTAGTCACACTCGCCCGCGCACACGCGTCGCCGACGTTCCTTGTCGACGGACCCTCCGTTCAGCCGCCACCAATCGTCTGATCGTGCCTTCGGTCAGACTCTCCACTGTCAGCAGCCGAGCCTTTCCGGCTGCCGCTTCCTCCATCTGGAACACAATCCCGGAAAACATCGTCAGTGCATCGACTCTATAGTCATTTCAGCATCACCTGAAAACCTTTCTGTCCCGGCGCTCATTCCCGAACAGTGTGGTCCTTAGTCTACATTAATGATATTACTTAGGCCACTTTTATAATTGATTGACTGATTGATTGATAGTCTGGTAGTCATTGCCGGGTGTTGAGTGACAAGTGAAGTGCAAGGTGCGCGCTGCGTGTGGCGCCGGCCGGTGTGTCGTGTAACAGAGCCGCCACGTATCGACTCGTTCTCGTTTCCTCGTCGCAAGCTGTACGACCGCGTGTCCGTCTCGTGCGTCGTCAGCAGCGGCGACCTGCCCATCGACATCGCCTGGTCCAAGGACGACGCCGGCATTCCACACCAGCTCGGAGTCGTCGTACAGGTCTGTCAAATCCACCGTTCCATACTCCATTATCGTATATGGATATACACCGTGTCTCGGAAAAAACTTCGCATGTTTAATCTTCTAGAACTTGATGAAGAAACTTGAACCGATATTCGTAATTTCGACTCACTGTACCGATTACTTTGCAGCCGCGATAAATTGCATTTGAAGTGCAGTCCGATTATGTGTATTTGCATGTCCTTTTTGTATTTTTCTTTTTACTTCTCTTTTACTTCTGCATTTTTGCGAATAAACGTATTACTTTAGTCTCAGATAGCGCTATACAAATCCACATTTACATGTATCTTGCTTCAGGATCGACTCCTGAATCAAGGTAAATGTGGATTTGTATGGCGCTATTACGTTACCAAACCTCTAAAATACGCTAACTAATACAGCGTTCAGGCCGTAAAACATCTGCCCTATACAACTTCTGCTCCGGCAATTCCGACAAAGTTTTACATTGTTGGACCCGGCCTGACGGCCTGTTTGTTATTGCGGTTGCAGAAGACAGGCGCCTACTCGAGCCTGCTGTCGATAGGTCGCGCCGATCCACGACTGAACGGCAACTACACGTGCACTGCGTCTAACGCAGCAGCTACTGCTCAGCACACCGCCACCTTGCACGTCGACGGTAACTATGTCACTCACTAGTCGCCGCTAATAGGTCCGATTTTCCTTCTTTCGCATAATAAATTGAAGCTTCCGGATGTCCATGATAGATTTGAGCGTCGGGCCGGACGCGGTCCGGCCGGCCCGACGCTCAACTCCATCCTGGCCACGGCCACGGTCTGGCACGTTCCAGGTGGCAGTGGAGAGAGCCGTAGTGCTCTGGTCCGCACTTTGCAACAACGTGATTAGTTTTTTGGCCGATGTTATAATGGTGTAGCGAAGGTGTCGTTCAATTTTATGCCGTGCAACCCAACAGTGTCATTATCTTATCGGTAAAGGTTAGATGTAGTGGTAGTCTACCGCGGTGCTTGGAGTGAGGCAGTGTGGTGGTGATATTTCTTATTAGAATGTGCACTTCATGATTTTCACTGTTCAGTGTTCACTGTTCACTATTTATTTTGATTTTATGATTTAATGCTTTTATGCTTTTGTGCAATTCTATAAGTTTAGTTGCATTAGTTGAATTTTTTAAATTTATTTATTTTTGTCTTTTTGGTAGATTTTGTTGCTGTTTTATTTCTAGCTAGTTCAATGGCCTTCTGGCCTTTCGGGTAACATTTAAATGAATATAATGATGGTGGTGGTGATCAGCGGCATAGGAGTGCGCTTCAGGCTATTGATTTCAGGTAAAAGTATAACTGATGACGTAGTGTGTTGTGTGTATTTACAGTTCCTCCGCTGTGGAAAGTGGAACCGCGAGACTCGTCGGTCGTTCTCGGTCACAGCGTTATCATCGACTGTCAGTCTGACGGAGATCCAGACCCAGTTGTCACGTGGAAGAAAGATGACAGTACGTGCACATTTTTCGATAAAACAAGCTTGCTTTAGTTCTAATAGCGTCACGAATAGTGTCTGAACTTACGACCGTATGGCGCGCTGTAGAAATGTTGTCATTGTTATTGTTTTTATTATTACGACGTGAGCATTCAGCCAGGACTGAGCTGTCTGTCAGTGTGCAGAGTCAGCAACCAATGAGCGTTATTAAGGAAATCCGCCTGAAAAATTTGACCCCACGCATTTCGCCTTTCAAAGTCACTCAAGGTCATCGCAACCGACACGGTCGATCAACCACCTATGACTTCCTATTAACGTTCCATAGCAACCATGGGCCTGTCTCGTACCCCTTCCGAGATAAACGGTGATTTCAGTCGAAAATTGCAATTTTCTCCACCCCGATGTATTTAACGCCCGCGCTGAAGGGGTTCCTTTGGAATTAGGTAACGGTGCTTAGGGCTAAAAAAAACTGGAATGATGCGGCTACCGTGCCGAGAAAGAAGTTTGACAATATCTTCAGCCATCTGGATACAATGCACAAACGTGTCGGACAGACAGACAGACAGACAGACAGACAAACAGACAGACACCGGCTTACTGCAAAGACCGCGCTTACGCATAGCGCGTGGTAAAAAGAAATACGGAAATAGAGACGCATTTTACCATAATACTTCGACATTCAGGAATTATCAGCGATACATATTCACTTAAATGTGGATCGACATATGTACCGGCAGTGACGGAAAGAATTTTTTTCCGGGGACGGGTGGGGTAGTGGCGTAGCTTCAAAGTCTACCCTCCTCCCCCCCCCCC
>Ga0049107_10000058_pt1 | contig 29281 bp, 16 predicted proteins | sample WorMetilPIANOSA1_FD_61187 | JGI IMG/M metagenome (GOLD analysis project Ga0049107, IMG submission 61187) | Marine gutless worms symbiont microbial communities from Max Planck institute for Marine Microbiology, Germany - Olavius ilvae PIANOSA.1 | ecosystem: Host-associated > Annelida > Digestive...
CAGGGTTCGGTCGCGAGCGTCGGTGCGGCGCTCGACGCCCTGCAGTTCAACCCCATCGCCGACCTCGACGTCGACACCACCGCCGCGGTCAGCATCAGCGACGGCACGGCAGCGGCGCTGACCGGCACGGTGACGCTGGACGTGACGCCGTCGAACGACGCGCCGACGGCGACCAACCTGGACCAGACGCACACCTACGCCGAGGACTCCGGCGCCGTCGCCTTCGACAATTTCGCGCTCGCCGACGTGGACACCGGCGAGGTCATCACCGCGACCGTGACGCTGGACGACAAGCCCCTGGGCTCGCTGTCGTCGAGCCAGGGCGGCAGCTACAGCGGCGCCACGGGCGTCTGGACCGCTATGGGCTCGGCCGCGAGCGTCGGCGCGGCGCTGGACGCCCTGCAGTTCAACCCAGTCGCCGACCTCGACGTCGACACCACCGCCACGGTCAGCATCGACGACGGCACGGCGGCGGCGCTCACGGGCACGATTACGCTCGACGTCACCCCCTCGAACGACGCGCCGACGGTGACGGTCGGCGGCGGCGACAGCGACGCGGCGACGCTGCCCGAGACCAACGCCGGCCTGACGACGTCGGGAACGCTGACGGTCGGCGACGTGGACACCGGCGACACGGTGAACGCCTCGGTCGCGTCGGTCGCCGCCACCGGCACCGTTACGGGTGCGCCCGACAACGCCACGTTGAAGGCCATGTTCACGGTCGCGCCGCAGGCAATCCTCGACGCGGCCGAGTTCAGCGACACGCTGGGGTGGACGTTCGACTCCGGTGCCACGACCTTCGACTACCTGGCGCCCGGCGAGAACCTGATCCTGACCTACTCGGTCGAGGCCGTGGACAGTCAGAGCGCCAAGGACTCCCGAGACGTCACGGTCACGATCACCGGCACCAACGACGCCCCGGCGATCACGGTCGGCGGCGACGACAGTTCCGGCGCCACCCTAGCCGAGACCGACGCGGGGCTCTCGGCCGCGGGCACGCTGAGCGTCGCCGACCTGGACACCAGCGACGTCGTCACCGCCCAGGTGCAGTCCGTCGCGACCGCGGGCGCCGACAGCGACCCGGCGACGCCCAGCGACGCCACGCTGAAGGCAATGCTGAGCGTGGCGCCGGCGGCACCGGCGGCGATCCTCGACGGCAGCGAGACCAGCGACACGCTGAACTGGAACTTCGACTCCGGTGCCGAGGCCTTCGACTATCTGGGCGTCGGCGACAGCCTGACGCTGAGCTACACGGTGCGCGCGACGGACGACAACGGCGCCAGCGACGACCAGAGCGTCACGCTGACCATCAACGGCAGCAACGACACGCCCGAGATCACGATCGGGGCCGGCGACAGCGCCGCGAAGGGGCTGACCGAGACGGACGCGGGCCTGAGCGTGTCGGACACGCTGACCGTCGGCGACGTCGACACCAGCGACCTGGTGACGGCGTCCGTGCAGTCCGTCGCCGCCTCGGGCGTCACCGGCGGCGCGCCCAACAACGCGACGCTGCTGGCCATGATGGCGGTGGCGCCGACGGCGATCCTCAACGGCAGCGAGACCAGCGACACCCTGACCTGGACCTTCGATTCCGGGGCGGAGGCGTTCGACTACCTGGGCGAGGGTCAGGACCTAGTGCTGACCTACACGGTGCGCGCCGCCGACGACAACGGCGCCCACGACGATCAGACGGTCACGATCACTGTCACCGGCACGAACGACCAGCCGGACGCGACCAACATCAACCGCACCTACGCCTACAACGAGGACCCCGCGGGTGGCACGGTGGAACTGGACGACATCGTCGTCAGCGACCCCGACCTGGGCAGCCCAACGCCGGGCGAGGAGATCACCGTCGAGCTACAGCTCAGCGACGGCACGGCCGGCACGCTGATCTCCGATACGAACGTCCAGTCGAACGGCGCCGGGCTGTGGACCGCCACCGGCTCGGCCACCGCCGTCAACACGGCGCTCGCCGGCCTGGAGTGGCAGCCAGCGAACGCCCACTTCGAGGATGACGTCACCATCGACGTCAAGATTGTCGACGGCGGTGGCGGCGGCATCGGCGCCCTGAACGGGACGATCCTGCTGGACGTGCAGCCGGTCAACGATGCGCCTTCCATCACCGGCGCCGCGCTGCACGGCGGCGCCCTGCAGTTCGACGGCACGAACGACATCGCGTCCGGCAGCGTCGTCGCCGTGCCGATCACCGCCTTCACCATCGAGGCCTGGATCAACTGGGACGGCGTCGACACCGGCGACGCGGTGATCGCCGCCAACGGCGACCAGGCCGCGAACGGCTACGCGCTGCAGCTCGACACCACGAGCGGGACGCTGGAGATCGTCGCCGGCAGCACCGGCACGACCGTGTCGTCGACCTCCGGCGCCGTCGCCGCGGACACCTGGACCCACGTCGCCGTCACCTTCGGCAGCGACGAAGCGACGCTCTACGTCGACGGCAGCAACGTCATCTCCGGTGGCGGCGGCGCGGACTTCTCCTTCACCGCGCCGACCGGCAACACGACCGCCGGCGCGTCGCGGCGGGACGGCGTGGACAGCGACCACTTCGGCGGCCAGATCGACAATCTCAGGTTCTGGAACAGCGCCCGCAGCGAGACCGCCATCGCGGACGACATGAGCCAGCAGGTCGATCCGGCGACGACGGGACTGGTCGCCGCCTACCGCTTCGACGAGCGCGTCGGCGAGACGCTGATCGACGAGGCCGGCAGCAACGACCTGAGCTTCACCCGCGACGGCACCGACCCGCTGCAGCTCAACACGCTCGGGCGGGCCATCGAGTTCGACGGCGCCGACCAGGTCGTTACGGTCGCCGACGACAACAGCTTGGACCTGACCGACGGCGTCACTATCGAGTTCTGGGTCAACGCCTCGAAGCTGACCGGCACCCAGGTCGCGCTCGGCAAGGGCGACGGCGGGCCGATGGCGGTGCAGTTCGTCGGCTCGAAGGTCCAGTGGGTCACCGACCACGGCGGCACGGCCGAGACGACGGAGTCGGCCGGCAACCTGGGCGTTGCCAGCTGGCACCACATCGCCGTTACCTTCGACAACGCGGCCGAGACCAAGACGCTCTACATCGACGGCGTCCAGGACGTCAGCAAGAGCGTCACCCTGGGCGCGCTTTCGACCAACGGCACGGCGTTGACGCTGGGCGCCGTGCTGGACGCGACGTCCAAGCCGATCAACGAATTCGCCGGTCTCATCGACCAGGTCGCGATCTTCGACCACGCGCGCACCGCGGCCGAGATCAAGCTGGACATGAGCGAGCCCCAGACCGGCGGCGAAGCCGGGCTGGTCGCCTACTACGACTTCGCCGAGGCGTCCGGCACGACCGTCCAGGACGGCAGCGGCAACGGCAACGACGGCACCATCAGCGGCGCCACGCGCCTCTCGACCGCGCCGGACATTGACGGCAGCGACGTACTGGAGGTGCGCACCGCCGAGGACACCTCGGCGAGCGGCTTCCTGACCGCCGACGACCCGGTCGAGAACCACGCCATCACCTATAGCGTCACCACGCAGGCGACGAACGGCACGGTCGCGATCGACACCAAGACCGGCCAGTGGACGTACACGCCGGACGACAACTACACGGGCAGCGACAGCTTCACCCTGCGCATGCAGGACAACCCGCCGGGCCCGGACCCCAACGACACCCAGCAGTCGGTCGAGTTCGAGACCCGGACCTTCAGCGTCACGGTCGGCCCGGCCGACGAGATCGCCATACCCGGCGGCGCGCTGCCCAGCGGCAACGAAGACACCAACGTCGTCTTTGACAGCTTCCAGTTGACCGGCACGGGCAGCGATACGGTCAAGGTCGAGCTGGGCGTCGGCGACGGCACGCTGACCCTGCGCGACGACGTCACCAACGGCCTGGTCGCCGGCGACATCACCGACAACGGCACCGCGACCGTGACGCTCTCGGCGACCATCGACAAGGTCAATGCGACGTTCGCCGACGCGCTGGGCACGACCTATCGCGGCGACCAGGGCTTCAACGGCACCGAGACGGTCGAGATCCGCATCGTGCGGCCGGACGGCACCGCCGAGTTCGAGAGCTTCGACATCGCCATCGCCAGCGTCGACGACGATCAGAAGCTGAGCGGCGGCGGCGCCCAGCTCGACGGCTCCACCGGCTACATCAGCCTCGACGCCGGCACTATCAACGACCTCTCCGCCGCCACCGTCGAGGCCTGGGTCTTCCTCGACGACAACACCGAGGAGACCATCACCTCGAAGCAGGAAGACGGGGTCGACACCTACGCGCTGTTCACGGTGGGCTACGACTCGACCGGCGCCGGCGACGCCGGGCGGCTGTACTTCCAGGGCGACACCGCCATCGCCTCGAGCGAGACCCTGGTCGCGGCCGGCGAATGGAACCACGTCGCCGTCGCGTTCACCGGCACCTCGGCGACGTTCTACGTCAACGGCGCGGCGGCCGGCACCACCGCCGGCGACTTCTCCGTGCCCGACGACCTGGTCGTCGACCACTCCACTATCGGCGCCTGGCTGGGCACGGGCGGCGGCAAGCACCTGGACGGCCTGATCGACGAGGTGCGCATCTGGAGCGAGGCGCGCAGCGCCACCGAGATCGCCGACAACTACAACCAGCAAGTCGATCCGGCGAGCGGCGACCTGGTCGCCTACTACCGGTTCGACGATCCGTTCGCCGACGGCGTCGTGCGCGACCTCTCGCCGAACGCGGCCGACGGCGCGCTCAACGGCGGTGCCGACCAGCTGCAGGCCCCCTTCGGCCGCGCGCTCGATTTCGACGGCACCGACGACGCGGTCGAGATCGCCGACGCCGCGGCCCTGGAGCCGACGGCGGCGCTCACCGTCGAGGCCTGGGTCAAACTCGACAGCCTGACCGGTCTGCAGGCCGTCGTCGCCAAGGGCAAGGGCACGGACGCGAGCTATGAGCTGCTGCTCGACGGCGCCAAGGTCCGCTTCGACAGCGACCACGCCGGCGGCGACGACAGCTTCGCCTCGACCGGCTCGCTGTCGCTCGACCAGTGGCACCACGTCGCCATCACCTACGACGACGCCACCGACACCAAGGCGATCTACATCGACGGTGAGCTGGACGGCACCAAGGCGGTCACCCTGGGGGCGCTCGACACCAACGCCGACCCGCTGGCCTTCGGTGCGCGTATCGACAGCGACGCCACGACCGACCGGCACATCGACGGCCAGATCGCCGGGGTGCGGCTGTGGAACGTGGCGCGCACCGCAGGCGAGATCGACCGCTTCTTCGACGAGCCGCTGAACGGGTCGGATCACACGGCGAACGGGCTGGTCGGCCAGTGGACGCTTGACGAGACGTCGGGCGCGACGGCGCAGGATCTGGTCGGCGGCAACGACGGCACGATCGACGGGGCGACGCACGTCGACGCCGCGCCCGACGTGCTGGGCGACCGGGCGACGACGTTCGAGGAGGTCGGCGTACGCGGCTTCGTCGACGGCGACGACGTCTCCGCCACCAGCTACCTGATCGTCGACAGCCCGGACAACGGCACCGTCACGCTCAATCCGACGACCGGCGCCTGGGTCTACGTCCCCGACGACGACTTCCGCGGCATCGATACCTTCAACACCCGCTCGACCGGCAGCGGCCACGACATCGAGACGGTGACGGTCGCGGTGCGGCCGGCGGATGCCGGCATGGCCCATGGCGGCGTCGCCCAGTTCGGCGTGCGCGACGGCACCGCCGACGCGCTGGTCACCGACAACACGGTCGACCTTTCGGGCTCGTTCAGCTTCGAGTTCTGGGGCCTGCGCGCGGACACGACGCAGACCGGCACGGCCCGCCTGGAGGACGGCGACATCGCGCTCAGCCAGGGCGGCGGCGCCGCGAACCAGGGCCTCAATATCGGTTTCCAGGACGGCGACTCGTCGGGCAGCACCTTCGTCTTCGGCTTCGACGACGCTGGCAACGCGCTGACCTACGCAGACAGCGCCGACAACGTGAACACCTGGGTGCACTGGGCCGGCACCTACGACGTGGAGACCGATGAGCGGGTGCTCTACAAGAACGGCGTCGCCGTCGCCTCCGACACCGCGTCCGCCGCCTATGGCGGCAGCGGCACCCTGAGCATCGGCCGCGCGGTCGCCGGGCTCGGCGGCTTCGGCGCCGCCGACGGCTGGCACGGCCAACTCGACGAGCTGCGCGTCTGGTCGGAGGTGCGCACGGCGCGCGAGATCGCCGACAACTACAACCAGTGCTGTTCGACGATCCGGGCGACGCAACGAAGCTCGATGAACTGCTGCTGCATTTCGACTTCGACGACCGCACCGGCACGACGGCCGACAACGTCGCCGGCGGCAACGACGCTACGTACGAAAGCGGCGCCGCGGCGCCCATGTTCTTCAACCACGCCGGGCGCGCGCTCGACTTCGACGGCACGTCGGCACAGGTCGTTTCGACGCAGACGTTCTCGGGCTCGTCGTACTCCCTCGAAGCGTGGGTCGCGACGACGGAGACCACGGACGGCGCCGGCCTGGTCTCCCTCGGCGAGAACACCCACGAGTACATGGAGATGTCGCTGGCGGTCTCGGGCGGCGTCGGGACCCTGCGCGTCACCGTGTTTGACGGCACGGGCAGCGCACGGGTCTTCGAGGGCACGAAGACGATCAACGACGGCACCTGGCACCATGTCGCGCTCAGTTACGACGCGGCCGCCGACGTGCTGACGGCCTATGTCGACGGCAGCGTGGCGGCCGGCACCATGGTCGCCGACAACGCCCAGAGCTTCTCGCTGACCACCGAGGAGCTGTTCGTCGGCGTCGACAACACGGGCACGAAATTCACCGACGGCGTCATCGACGAGGTGCGCATCTGGCAGGACGTGCGCAGCGCCGCGGAGATCGCCGAGTTCTACAACCAGCCGCTGGTCGTCGGCGACCCGGAGAGCGCCGATCTCGCCACCTACTGGACCTTCGACGAGCTGTCGGGCAGCGTCCAGGACGCCACGTCGGCCAACGTCGACGGCACGATCACCGACGCGACGCGCGCGGACACGGCACCTACGCTATATGGCCAGGAGCTGACGACGGTCGAGGGCGTCGGCCTTGCCGGCGCTATGACCGACCGCTTCGCCGACGCTGGTACGACGAACTTCAGCCTGCTGTCGTCACCTTCCAGCGGGCGCCTGGAGTTCGACACGGCGTCGGGTGCCTGGCGCTACCAGCCGCTCGACGACTTCTTCGGCGACGTCAGCTTCCGCATCCGCGCCGAGGACGCCGACGGCTTCCGCGACGAGGAGCTGGTCGCGATCACCGTCGAGAACGTCGACGAGGCGCCCGACGCCAGCCTGATGGGCCGCGGGCTGGCGTTCGACAGCGAACTTGATACATCGACCGCCGACAAGGTCACGCTCGCGGGCTTCGGCGACATGTCGACGACGGCGCTGACCGTCGAGCTGTGGGTCAAGTCGAGCGACGACGGCACGCTGGTCTCCTACGCCCACGCCGGCGAGGACGACGAACTGCGGCTGATCGACGCCACCAGCCTGAGAGTCGCGCTCGCCGGCAGCGAGGTCGACACCGGCATCGACGTGAGCGACGGCAAGTGGCACCACGTGGCCGTGACCTGGACCAACGGCACCGGTGCTCTGGAGGTCTACAAGGACGCCCAGGTCGTCTACAGCGGCACGCTGGCCCAGGGCACGACGCTGACGACGAACGGCACGCTCGTCCTCGGCCAGGACCAGGACAGCGTCGGCGGCGGCTTCCAGGCGAGCGAAGCGCTCGACGGCCAGCTCGACGAACTGCGCATCTGGAACGACGTGCGCAGCCAGGCCGAGATCGAAGCCAACATGTACGCGCCGCTCACCGGCGGCGAGGCGGGCCTGGAGCTGAACTGGCGCTTCAACGAGGTGCTGGGCGCCACGGCCGAAGACGAGACCGGCAACAACGACGGCACCATCGCCATCGGCAACCCGATCGACGCCGACCGCGTGGACAGCGACGTCGACCTGCGCATCCTCGACGGCACGGCGGTGACGCTGGACCAGCTCGGCACCGAGCGCGACAACGAGGCGCTCTCGGTGCAGGCGGTGACCCAGGGCGGCAAGGGCACGGTGACGATCACCGGCGGCGGCACGACGGTCACCTACACGCCGGACGTGGGCGCCACTGGCGCCGATACGTTCAGCTACACGCTGGTCGACGGGAACGGCAACACGGACACGGCGACGGTCGACGTCGCGCTGGAGAGCGTGCCGCTGACCAGCAATATGCTGCGCGGCGTAGAGTTCGACCACACCAACACGGTGACCGGCACGTCCACCGGCGACCGCGTCGAGCTGACGAATTTCGCAGCCATGCCGTCGAGCGCGTTCACCGCCGAAATGTGGGTCAAGACCACCGACAGCAGCAGCGGGCTCTTGTCCTACGCCGTCGCCGGCAGCAGCAACGAGCTGCTGCTCCTCAACCCGGCGAACCTGCAGGTCTTCGTCAACGCCGGCATCAAGGGCACGGGGGTCAACGTCGCCGACGGCGAGTGGCACCACCTGGCCGTCACGTGGCAGCGGACCGACGGCGCCCTCAAGGTCTACAAGGACGGCGTTCTCGAATTCGACGGCACCAATAAGCCCGGCGCATTCATCGCCACCAACGGCACGCTGATGCTGGGCAACGAGCAGGACGCCGTCGGTGGCAATTTCCAGCAGAGCCAGGCGCTGGACGGCACGATCGACGAGTTCCGGCTGTGGGACGCCGTGCGCAGCGAAGCCGAGATCCGCGCCAACATGTACGAGCCGCTGGCCGACGGCACGACGGACCTGTTGGTCAACTGGCGCTTCAACGAGTTCGGCGGCTCGACCGCCGACGATCAGGCCGTCGCCGGCGACGGCACGGGCGCGCAGGACGGCACCATCGTCACAGCGACCCGCGTCGACAGCGACGTCGACGTGCGCCTGTTCGACGCGGCGCCGATCACCCTCGAGCAGGTGCTGGCCGACGCCGACGGCAATTCGACGATTACCGCCACGACCAACGGCGCGAAGGGCACCGTCTCAACCGACGGCACGAACCTGACCTACACGCCGACGGCCTTCGCCTCCGGCGCCGACAGCTTCACCTACACGTACTCAGACGGCACCGGCATCGACAAGACGGTGACCGTCGACGTCGACCTGCGCAACACGCCCGAGGCCGCCAACATGGCCCGCGGGCTCAACTTCGACGGCAGCGAGACGGACAACCACGTCACGCTCGCCAGCTTCGACGACATGCCGGCGACCGCCCTCACGGCGGAGCTGTGGGTCAAGACGACCGATACCGCGAGCGGGCTCGTGTCCTACGCCGCCGACACGAGGTTCAACGAGTTCCTGCTGGAGCGGCCGGAGGACCTGCAGGTCTATGTCGGCAACGCCCAGATCGACACCGGCGTCGACGTCAACGACGGCGAATGGCACCACGTGGCGGTCACCTGGCAGAGCAGCGACGGGGCGCTGAAGGTCTACAAGGACGGCGCGCTGGGCTTCACCGGCACGGTCAAGCAAGGCGCCAGCATCCTAGGCGGCGGTACGCTGGTGCTGGGGCAGGACCAGGACAGCGTCGGCGGCGGCTTCCAGCAGAGCCAGGCTTTCGACGGCCAGCTCGACGAACTGCGCCTGTGGGACGACGTGCGCACCCAGGCCGAGATCCAGTCGAGCATGTATGACGCGCTGCCCGACGGCGAGCCCGGGCTGGTCGTCAACTCGCGCTTCAACGAAGCGACCGGCGCCACTGCCGGCGACGGCGCGGTCTTGGGCGACGGCGTCGCGGCCCATGACGGCACGGTCGCCGGCGCCACGCGCGGTACCAGCAACGTCGACCTGCGCACCAACGACACCGACCCGGTGACGCTGGAACAGCTCGGCATCGACGCCGACGGCGACGCGACGAGCGTCGGCGCCACGACGAACGGCACCAAGGGCACGGTGACGACCGACGGCTCGACGGTCACCTACACGCCCAACGCCGGCGCCTCCGGCAGCGATACGTTCACCTACACGCTGGGCGACGGCACCGGGCTCTCAGACACCGTGACCGTCGACGTACGCATCAACAGCACGCCGGTCGTGACCAACTACAACCCGGGCAGTGCCGCGGTGTTCGACGGCGTCGCGGCGCAGGCGGCGTCGGCCGCGGCGCTCTCGCTTACGTCGCACACGATCGAGGCATGGGTGCAGACGACCGACAGCGTGAGCGGCGAGGCCGGCGACAGCCCGAAGGGCGTGCTCGTGATCGGCGACGCCGGGGGCGCCTACTCCGAACTCGCGCTGTTCGACGGCGGGCGGCTGCGCGTCAGTGTCAATGACAGCGCGGGCAACAGTCGCGCCTACATCAATGATTTCACCGACCCCGGCTTCGTCAAGATCGACGACGGCGCATGGCATCATGTCGCCTTCACGTTCGACAGCGCGACCGACGCCGTGTCGCTGTTCTTCGACGGCGCGGCCGAGCCGCTCGTCACGCTATCGAGCGACAACACCGCGTTCGCGCTGACGAACGAGGCCCTGCGCGTGGGCACCGATGTCGACGGCGCGAACCCTGCGCAATTCGCGGTCGACGAGGTCCGCGTCTGGTCCGACGTGCGCAGCGCGACGGAAATCTCCGACAACTACCTGGGCCAGGTCGCGACCGGCTCTGCGAACCTCGCCGCCTACTACCGCATGGACGACCGCACCGGCACGAGCGTCACCGACTCCGCCGGCTCGAACGACCTGACGCTGTCCGGCGGCGCCTACTTCGCCAGCCCCGATCGCGGCGTGACGCTCGACGGCACCGACGACCACGTCAGCCTCGCCGCCGGCGCCATCAACGACCTCTCCGCCGGCACCATCGAGGCCTGGGTCTACCTCGACGACAACACCGAGGAGACCATCACCGCGAAGCAGGACGACGTCGACGCAGACACGTACGCGCTGTTCACAATCGGCCACAACGCTAACGGCGCCGGCGATGCCGGTCGGCTGTATTTCCAGGGCCAGAACGGCACCATCGCCGAGAGCTCGACGCTGGTTAGCATCGGCCAGTGGGCGCACGTCGCGGTGACATTCCAGGCCACGCCTGGGCCAAGCTCGACGGCCTTGTTCTATGTCAACGGCAAGGCGGCGGGTGGATCGATCAACTTTGGCGGCGACTTCTCCGTACCCGACGACACGGCGGTCACCGCCACCACGATCGGCGGCTGGCTGGGCGACGGCGGCGGCAAGTACTTCGACGGGCTGATCGACGAGTTGCGGGTCTGGAGCGTCGCCCGCAGCGAGGCCGACATCCTGGCCGACATGAACGACCAGCTCAGCGGCAGCGAAACGGGCCTGGAGGCCTACTGGCGTTTCAATGAGACGACCGGCACGCTGGCCGACGACCTGGCCGGCAGCAGCGACGGCACGCTGACGAGCGGCGCGGCGTTCACGCAGATCGGCGCCGACGTCAGCGGTACCGACATCCTGACCAGCACCGACGTCGGGGCGACGTTGTTCCACGCCGCGAGCGACGCCGACGGCGACACGGTCACGATCTTCGGGCCCGACGACCCGGCGAGCGGCACCGCGGTGCGGAACCCTGACGGCAGCTTCACCTACCAGCCCAGCGACACGCCCGGCAGCGATTCGCTGGGCTACCAGGCCACCGACGACCACGGCGGCCAGGCCGACGTCAGTTCCAGCGTGGAGATCGTGTGACCGCACGCGCCACACTCCGCGCCTTTTTCGCCAGCGGGCGGCTGCTGGGCGTGGCGCTCCTGGCCGGACTCCTTGTGCTGCGCGCCTGGGACCCGGTACCGGTGGAATCGCTGCGCCTGCGCACCTTCGACCTGTACCAGCAGCTCGACACCTACGCGCCGGCGACGCGACCGGTCGCCATCGTCGACGTCGACGACGCCAGCCTGAAGACCGTCGGCCAGTGGCCTTGGGCGCGCACGGAACTGGCGGTCATGGTGCAGCGCCTGATGCAGGCCGGCGCCGTGGTCGTCGCCTTCGACGTCGTCTTCGCCGAGCCCGACCGCCTGTCGCCCGGCCGCTTTGCAGAGACCGCGGTCGGCGTCTCGCCGGCGCTGGCGCAGGAACTCGACGCGCTGCCGTCGAACGACGCCGTGTTCGCCCAGGTCCTCAAGCAGAACCGCGTCGTGCTGGGCCAGGGTGCGAAGTATGTCCCCGACAAGCTGGACGGCGCGCGCGACCCCGTGCTGACCCCCGTCGCCGAGTTCAACGGCGACCCCCGCCCCTTCCTGCTGCGCTTCCCGGAGGTGCTGCGCAACCTGCCAGAGTTCGAGACGTCGGCGGCCGGGCGCGGCATGTTCACGCTGAACCCGGAGCGCGACGGCATCGTGCGGCGCGTGCCGGCGGTGCAGGCCGTCGGCGACAACCTTTATCCGGCGCTGGCCGTCGAAATGCTGCGCGTGGCGACGGGCCAGGCGCAGTACGCCGTCAAGCGCCTGCCCGGCGGCGGCGGCATCGGCAGCGTCACGGTGGCCCGCGTCGACATCCCGACCGACGCCCACGGCCGGGTCTGGGTGCGCTTCACCCCGCACGACCCGGCGCTCTACGTCCGCGCGGCGGACGTGCTGCACGGCACCTTCGACCCGGCACGCATCGCCGGCAAGCTGGTGCTGATCGGCGCCTCCGCCGAGGGCCTGCGCGACCTCAAGGCGACGCCGCTGGAGCGCGCGCTGCCGGGCGTCGAAGTGCACGCCCAGCTGCTGACGACGATCCTCAACGGCGCCTATCTCAACCGGCCGTCGAGCGCCGTCGCCTACGAGCTGGCCGCGACGGCGGTCGTGGCGCTGCTGATGATCGCGCTGGTGCCGCTGCTCGGCGCCTGGTGGACGCTGGGCATCGGCGGCGGCCTGGCCCTGCTGCTGGTCGGCGGCTCGTACTACGCCTTCGATCAGCACCGGCTGCTGCTCGACCCCGGCTATCCGGCGCTGGCCTCCTTCGCCGTCTTCCTGCTGCTGGTCTACCGCAATTATGCGCGCGAGGAGGTCGAGCGCCGGCGCGTGCGCCACGCCTTCAGCCAGTACCTTTCGCCGGCGCTGGTCGAACAACTGGCGGCGCACCCGGAGCGCCTGAAGCTGGGCGGCGAGACGCGCGAGATGTCGATCCTGTTCTGCGACGTCGAGGACTTCACGGCGATCTCCGAGCGCCACAAGGAGGTGCCGCAGGAACTGACCGAGCTGATGAACCGGTTGATGACGCCCTTGACCGACGCTGTGCTCGACAACGGCGGCACCATCGACAAGTACATGGGCGACTGCGTCATGGCGTTCTGGAACGCGCCGCTCGACGACGCCTCTCACGCCGAGCACGCCTGCGTGGCGACGCGGGAGATGTTCGCCCGCCTCGAGGCGCTCAACGCCGCGCGCAGGGAGGAGGCGCAGGCCGCCGGCACCGCCTTCATCCCGCTCAACGTCTCGGTCGGCGTCAACACCGGGGAAGTCGTCGTCGGCAACATGGGCTCGGACCAGCATTTCGACTATTCGGTGCTGGGCGACGCCGTGAACCTGGCCTCGCGGCTGCAGGGCCAGGCGCTGAACTACGGCGTGCGCAACGTCATCGGCCCCGATACGGCGGCGCAGGTGGCGCACCGCTTCGCGCTGATCGAGCTGGACCTGATCGCCGTCAAGGGCAAGCAGGAGGCGGTGCGCGTCTTCACCATCGTCGGCGACCGCGAGGTGCTGGACGATCCGGCGTTCCAGGAACTCGCCGCGCTGCACGACCAGATGCTCGCCGCCTACCGGGCGCAGGACTGGGAGACCGCCGACCGCATCGTCGAGGAGTGCGCGACGCTGACGCACGCACCGCGGCTGCTCTATGCCGTCTACGCCGAACGCATCCTCGACTACCGCCTCAGCCCGCCGGGCCCCGACTGGGACGGCGTCCACATCGCCCGCTCCAAGTAGCGGTCAGGACGGCGACGCCGTGGCGCTGTCGCTGGCGATCGCCCGGGCCTCCTCGGCCTTGAGCGGCAACTCGAACCAGAACGTGGTGCCGACGCCGACCTCGGTGTCGAAGCCGACATGGCCGCCGAACGCCTCGACCAGCAGCTTGGCGATGTAGAGGCCGAGGCCGGAACTGGCCTTGCGCTGGCGGCCGGCGCCGCGGGCCTGCTCGAACTTGCCGAAGATGCGGCCGCGGAACTCCTCAGGGATGCCCGGCCCCTGGTCGCCGACGGCGACCCGCACGCCGCTCGGCCCGCGCACGATCGACACCGTCACCTCGGCGTCGTCCGGCGAGTACTTGATGGCGTTGGAGAGGAAGTTGGTCACCACCTGGACCAGGCGGTTGCTCTCGACGTCGACCAGCGGCGTCCAGTCGGGCGCGATCAGGCGCAGCCGCACGTTCTGCGCACCGGCATAGCCGGCAGCCTCGTCGAGCGCGCGCTCGACCAGCGGCGTCAGCGGCTGGCGCGTGATCGCCAAGGTCGTGTGGCCGGCCTCGATCTTCTCAACGTCCAGCATGTCGTTGATCAGCGCCACCAGCCGGGCGCAGTTGTTGTGCGCGATGTCGATCAGCCGATGGGCACTCTCCGGCAGGGTGCCCGCGGCGCCGCCGGCGATCAGGCCCAGGCTGCCGCGGATCGAGGTCAGCGGCGTGCGCAACTCGTGGCTGACGATGGCGACGAACTCGGTCTTGGCGGCGTTGGCGGCCTCGGCGCGCTCCTTGGCGGTGACGACCGCGCGCTCGCGGCGGATGTGGAACGCCAGGATCACCGACAGTACGACGATCGCCAGCGAGCCCGCGGCGGCCAGCGCCACGTTGCGGCGCAGGCCGGCGGCCCAGGGCGCCAGCGCGTCGTCGATGGCGATGCCGACGGTGATGACCAGCGGCAGCTCCATCAGCGCCCGGTAGGCGACGACCCGCTCCTTGCCGTCCAGCGCGTCGACTTCGCGAAAGACACCGCTGCGGCCCAACGGCAGGTAGGTGGCGAACAGCGGTTCGGCTCGGCTGTCGACACCATAGGCCAGGCCGTCGCTGCTCTTGCGCACCAGGCCGATGCCGCGCGCGTCGTAGAGGCCAAAGGCGCTGTAGCGGCCGGCGCGCAGGCGGCGGTGGAAGTTGGCGAAGGACCGCAGGTCGACGGCACCCAGGACGAAGCCGCCATAGCCCCTGTCGGCGGTCGTGATGCGCCGGCTGACCGGGATCACCGTGCTGTCGTCCGCCGGGTTGAAGATCGGCGCGCCGACGATCAGCGCGGTCTCGCCGGCCTGGTGGCGCACGTGGTGGTCGGTCCCGGAATAGTCGACGCCGCGGCGATCCAGCGAATTCGAGTGCAGGCGCGAGACGCCGTCCGGTCCGGCGACGGCGGCAGCGCGCAGCAGCGGCACCCGGCGCACGGCCTCGATCAGGCGGTCGTGGTAGCGGCTGCCGGGTGTCACCGCCGTGAGCGGCAGGGCGGCGATCTGCTCGGCCTCGCTGGCCAGCAGCACGTCGACGGCGCCCAGCGTGCGCAGCACGTGCTCTTCCATGACCCGCGCCAGGCTGACGGCGTTGGTGTGGGCGTCGGCGATCTCGCCGTCGTAGGCGCGGATCGTGAAGATCGCGAAGGCGCCCCACAGGATCGCCACCGTCAACAGGCCGAATAGCCAGGCGACGTGTTCGGTGCGGAGCCGGCCGAGCCAGCGGGCCGGATCGCTGCGGCCTGGGGCATTGTGGGCAGACGCCATGCGCCCCCGTTGCGTTGCCGGCCGGCGCCTGCCGCCGGCCACCGGCGCTCAGTCTAGCGCGCCGGCGTTTTCCAGGTCTTGCACCAACTGGTCGACCGCGGCGGCCTCGACGCCGCCGGCGACCCAGGCGCCAAGCCCCTTCTCCAGCGCCGCCGCCGCCTCGCCCACCGCGGCGAAGCCATAGAGACCGGCGCTGCCGGCCAGCCGATGCACGAGGTCCTGCACGTCCGCGGTTGCCGCGTCGTCCGGGCCTCGGGCCCGCACGGAGCGCCACAGCGCCGCGATCTCCGCCAAGCGCGGGCCCAGCCGCTCGCGATAGGCATCGCGCAAGGCGGCAAACCCGCTCGGATGATCAGACGCGTCGTCCGCCGCGTCGTCACTCATAGGCGCGGCGCCACAGCGCCTCGATCTCGGATGCCAGCGTCATCGGGTCGAACGGCTTGGCGATGACGCCCAGGGCACCCAGTTGCTGGTAGCCGTGGACCTCGTCCGGCTGGACCTTGGCCGTCATGAAGATGACCGGCGTGTCGGCGCGCTCAGGCCGGCGGCGCAGCTCGCCGAAGGTGGTCGGCCCGTCCATGTCGGGCATCATGACGTCGAGCAGGATGAGGTCCGGGGCGTAGTCGTCGACGGCGGCCAGTGCCTCTCGCCCGTCGCTGCACATCTTGACCTCGTAGCCGCCGACGGCGCCTAGCGCCATCTCGGCGACGACCTGGATGTCCGGGTCGTCCTCCACCAGCATGATCTTGCGCAGCTCTGGCGCGGCCACTGTCGGCCCTCCCCGACACGGGCTTCAGGGGTCGGTCGCGTTGACCCCCCTAGTTTGATCCGGGCGGACTCCTCGTGTCACCCCGGATCAACTCGCGGATCATCCGCAACAGTTCCTCGCCGTCGGTCCGCGACTTGACCAGCGCCGCGGCGACCTCGGCGTCCGCCGCCGGCGCCAGCTCCCTCGCCGAGTAGACCAGGACCGGCACGCCGGCCGCCTTGATCTCCGGCAACAGGTCCAGGCCGCTGCCGTCGGGCAGGCCGAGATCGAGGATGACGAGGTCCCAGCGCGTCTCTTCGAGCGCCACGCGACCGGCGGCGACGCTGCCGGCGCGCACCAACTCGAAAGCGTCGCCCAGCAGGTGACGCACCAGCGTGACGTTGTCGGAGTCGTCCTCGACATAAAGGATGCGCGGCCGGTCGGTCGCCGGGTCCGGCAGGTCGTCCCGCGCCACCGCCGGCGTCGCGATCGGCAGATCGACGTAGAACGTGGCGCCGCCCGCGCTGCCGTTGTCGTAGCCGATGAAGCCGCCGAAGCGCTCGATCACCGCCTTGGCGATGGTCAGGCCCAAACCGGCGCCGTCCTTGTTGCGCGTGTCCGAACCGTCGGCGCGGCTGAACTTGGTGAAGATGTGCTCACGGAAGGCGGCGGGCACGCCGGGCCCGCAGTCGCTGACGCTGATCCGCGCCCGCGTCTCCGTGCGCGCGACCGAAACGCCGACGCGGCCGCGCGAGGGCGAGTACTTGATCGCGTTCGACAACAGGATGCGCACGACCTGCACCAGGCGCTCGCCGTCGACGTCGGCTTCGACGTCCTGGTCGTAGATGTCCAGGTCGATGACGACGTCGTTCTGGCCGGCCATGGCGCGGCTGTCGCGCACCGCCTGCTCGACCAGCGTCGCCAGCCGCCGCGGCGCCAGGCGGATCGCCAGGCGGCCGCTCTCGATGCGTTCCATGTCCAAGATGTCGTTGATCAGCTGGCTGAGCCGGATGGTGTTGTTGAGCGCAATGTCGACCAGGCTGCGCGCCTTCTCGGGCAGGTCGCCGGCGATGCCGCCGCCCAACAGGCCCAAGGCGCCGCGAATTGAGGTCAGGGGCGTGCGCAGTTCGTGGCTGATCGAGGACAGGAACTCGCGTTTCAGGCGCTCGGCGATGCGCGCCTCCGTGACGTCGCGCAGCACCGTCACGGCGCCGCCGTCGGGCAGCGGGTTGGTCACCCACTCGACGGTGCAGCCATTGGCCAGCTCGCGCTCCGCCGCAAAGCGGCCGCCCTTGGCGACCAGCCGGCGGCAGCGTTCCGCCAGTTCGCGGCCGTCGACGCCCAGCACCGCCGGGTCCGCCAGCGCCGCCACGATCACCTCGTAGCTGGCGCCGGGCACGCACTGCGCCGCGGCTAGTCCCAACAGCTCGCGGCAGCGTGCGTTGAGAAAGACCAGGCGCATCTGGGCGTCGACCAGGAAGACGCCCTCGTCGACGTTCTCGAACGTCGACAGCACCAGTTCATCGAAAACGCGGCTCTCAGTCATTGCGGCAACCCTGCTTCCCGCGTCCCCAAAAACAACTCTCTCCTGTGCCACGACGGACCCTTTGCGGGCCGCCACACCCGTCCCCCAACGGGGGCGGGTGCAGGCTCGGACTCTAGGCACCGAACGTGAGCCACAGATTTCACGGCCGGCGAGAAGCGTGATGAAGCGTTGCGATTGTTACAATTGTTTCAGCGGACCCGCGCGCCTATAATACAGGGGCGGCAGGCGCCTGGGGGTGCACCGTCGGGAACCAGGGCAGGGATACCCGCGTGAGCGATCAGCCGACCATTCTGCTCGTCGACGACGATCCGGACATCGCCGACCTCCTGAAGGTCTATCTGGGCAGCGAGGGCTTCTCGTTCCTGTGGGCCGAGACCGGCGAGGCGCTGCGCGAAACGATCGCGCACGAACCGGTCGATCTGGTGCTGATGGACCTGATGCTGCCGGGCGAGGACGGCCTGAGCCTGACCCGCGAACTGCGCAACCAGTCCAACATCGGCATCATCATGCTGACCGCGAAAGGCGACACCGTCGACCGCGTCGTCGGGCTGGAGCTGGGCGCGGACGACTACATCGCCAAGCCGTTCGAGAAGCGCGAGCTGTTAGCCCGCATCCGCAGCGTCCTGCGCCGCGCCGGCCAGCCGGCGGCATCGGAGACCCCGGCGGAGCGCGACGGCAACGCCGTCGTGCGCTTTGCCGGCTGGCAGCTGGACCTCGACGCGCGCGAGCTGACCGGCGATAACGGCGACACGGTCGACCTGACCTCCAGCGAGTTCAACCTCCTGGCCGAGTTCGTCAACCGGCCCGGCCGGGTGCAGACGCGCGACTACCTGTTGAACGCCGTGCACAACCGCGACTGGGAGGCCTACGACCGCAGCATCGACGTGCTGATCACGCGTCTCCGGCGCAAGATCGAGCCGAACCCGAAGCGGCCGTCGATCATCAAGACGGTGCGCGGCGCCGGCTACATCTTCGCCGCCAAGGTCGAGCCGGTCGCGGCGGCGGACACGTGAGCCCCAGGCACCTCTACGGTCCTGCTCCATGACGACGATGCCCGCGCCGGGCGTGCCCAGGGAACGGCCATGAGCGCCGCGGTGGACGGGGACTCCGCGCGCGGCGCCTTCGCGGCGCTCTGCGCGACGCTGGCCACCGACGCGCTGAGCCTCGCCATCCCGCTCCTCCTGTGGCACGCCATCGACGACTGGCTGCCGCGCGGGGCGACGCCGGACCCGACCGAGCTCGCCGCGGCGCTGGTCGCCGTCGTCGCGCTCGACCTGGCGCTCAGGCTGTCGCGCGGCGCCATCGCCGCGTGGTCGGCGGCGCGCCAGCAGCACGGCGTGCGCCGGCTGCTGACCGAGCGGCTGCTCGGCGCCCGGCTGACGAGCGTGCAGCGGCTGGCACCCGGGGTCGTCGCCCACGCCTTCGCCGGCGCCGAGACCATGGCGCGGGCGACCGCCGAGCGCGCCGCGCCCGAGCTCGCCGCCGGCCTCTCGGTCGTGCTGTTCCTGGCGGCGACCGCCGCCGTCGGCGGCCTGGTGGTGATCGCGCCGGCGGTGCTGATCGTGCTGTGCGGCGCCGCGGCCCTGCCCGCCGGCCTGGCCGTGCGCCGCGCCGCCGCGGCCCAGGCGGCGATGGCCGCGCGCACTGACGGCCGCGCCGGCCGCAACACGACGCGCTGGCACGAGCTGGCCGCCGAGGCGCTGATGTGGGCCGGCCTGCGCGCCGGCTGGACCCGGGCGCTCGCCGACGTGCTGCCGCCGCTGACCCTGATCGCCGCCCTAGGCCTGGGCGTGCTGCTGACACCCGGCGGCGGCCTGACGCTGGGCGCCGTCGCCGCCGCGAGCCTGCTCGCCGCCGCCGCGACGCGGCCCGTCGCCGAAGCGCTGCGCGCCTTGCCCGTCGCCCAGGCGGCGCGCGTCGCCCAGGCGCGCACGGCGGCGATCCTGGACCTGCCGCCCGAGGCGCCGGGCGCGCTGCCCGCCCTGCCGCCGCTCGACGGTGCCGTCGACCTGCGCGGCGTCGCCTGGATCCCGCCCGTCGCCGTGACGCCGCTGCTGCACGACGTGGACCTGGCGATCCCCGCCGGCGACACCGTTGGCTTGGAAGGCGGCATCGCCAGCGGCAAGACGACGCTGCTGCTACTGCTCGCCGGCCTGTTGCGGCCGCAGGAGGGCGTCATCCGGCTCGACGGCCACGACCTCGCCGAGGTCGAGCCTGCGAGCGTGCGCGACCAGGTCGCCTGGATCGCCCAGGAGCCGACGCTGTTCCGCGGCACGCTCTACGACAACCTCACCGGCTACCGCGCCGGCGCGGTCGGCGACGAAGCGCTGGCGCTGGCGCATCTCCTGGGCCTCGACGACCGCATCAAGCGGCTGCCGCAAGGCTGGGACACGCGGGCCGACACGGCCTTGCCGCCCGGCCTGAAGCAGCTGCTGGCGCTCGCCCGGGCGCTGGCCGGCGCGCCGGGCCTGGTGCTGGTCGACGACGCGCTGGCCGGGCTCGACCCCGCCGGGCAGGCCCGGGCCCTGCGCCTGTTCGAGGAGCTGCGCGGCAAGGCGACGCTGGTGCTGGCCAGCCGGCGGCCGGAGTTGCCGGCGCTGGCCGACCGGCGCTTCCATCTGAGCGAGGGCACGTTGGTGCCGGGCCCGGCGCCCGACTACCGCAGGGCGCGCCCATGACCCTCGTCGAGCCGGCTTCGACCGCGATCGCCGTGCCGGAGGCGCCGGGCGGCAGCTCGGACCACGCCGCCTGCCTCTCGGTGCTGCTCGACTGGCTGGACTGGCGCGGCACGCCGCAGGAGCTGGCCGCGGCGATGGCGGCGCCGCCGGCGACCATGTCCGACCGCGAGCTGCGCGCAACGTTGGCCAATCTGGGCTTCGCCGCGAGCCGCGTGCGCGACCGGCTGGGCAACGTGCCGGCCGAGCGCCTGCCCTGCCTGTTCGTGCCCGACAAGGGCGCCCTGTGCGTCGTGCTGGCGCCGTCGGGCGGCGGCCGGCTCTGTTTCGACGCGCGCGGCCGCGACGGCTTCGTCACCCACGACCTGCGCCAGCGCGGCACGATCACCACGTTCGCGCGGGCGCCGGAAGCGGTCGCCCCGCGGGCGCCGGAAGCGGTCGCCCCGCGGGAGCGGACACTCGTCGGCTTGGCGGACCGGCTGACCACTGTGCTGGCGACGGCGGCGATCGCGCTGCTGGGCCTGGCGGTGCCGCTCGTAGCCCTGACCATGCTGGACGTCGCGGCGCGCGATACCGGCCTGCTGGCCAGCCTGGCGGGGGGCGCGATGCTGGCGCTGGTCGCCGAGTTCCTGCTGCGCGGCCTGCGCGGGGCGGTGCTGGCCCGCCGCGCCGGCCGCCGCGCGGCGCACGCCAAGCCGCTGCCCGGCGACCCGCCGACGCCACCGACGGACGCGGAGGCCGCGGCGCTGGACCTGGCGGCGGCGCCCGCGGCGCTGATCGCTCTCCTGTCCGTCGCCGGCCCGGTCGCGGCGGTGCCCGTCGCGGCGCTCGGCCTGGTCCTCTTGGCCGGCACGCTGCTGGGACGGCGCAGCCAGCGCGCCGCGGCGCGCACGCGGCCGGCGCGCCAGGAGCTCACCGTGTCGATCGGCGCACTGTTGGCGACGCTGCGCGCGAGTAGAGCCCAGCGCGTCGAACCGTTGTGGCAGGAGCACCTGCACGCGACATCGGCGGCACTCAGCGCGCTGGGCCGCGGCGCGGCGCGGCGGCTGGGCGTGGCGCAAGCCCTGGCGGACAGCCTGGCTTTGGCAGCCGGCGGCGCCGTCGTGCTGCTACTTGCGACAACCCCTGATGCGGCGACGCCGGGCACGCTGGTCGCGGCTCTGCTGCTGACCTGGCGGGCGCTGGCCCCGGCCGGGGCCTGGCTGCGCGGCCGCGCCGAACTGGCCCCGAGCGAGCCGGCCGTCGCGACGCCGCGCGCCGCGGCCACGGCGCCGACGCCGCGGCTGACCGGGCGCCTGGCGTTCTCGGGCGTCGCCTGGACGCCGCCCGAGGCGGCCAGTCCCGCGCTCGCCGGCGTCTCCTTCCTGGTGCGGCCGGGCGAAAGCGTGGCGCTGAGCGGCCGCGACGGCGCCGGCAAGTCGTCGCTCCTGCGCCTCGCCGCGGGCGTCGTGGCACCCGACGACGGCGCCATCCGCCTGGACAGCGTGGATCTCGCGCGGCTGGACCCGGCGGCGCGTGCCCAGTCGATCCTCTACATCGTGCTGCCGCTCAAGCTGGAGACCGGCACGATCGCCGACGCGGTGCGCGCGGCGCACCCGCTGGCCGACGACGCCGCGGTGCGCGACGCGCTCGACGCCGCGGGCGTGCTGGAGATCGTCGACGCCCTGCCCGACGGCCTCGCGACCCAGGTCGGGCCGCAGCCGCAGGACTGGCTGTCGACGGGCACGCGCGCCGCCCTGGGCCTGGCCCGCGCCTACATCTCGCCGGCGCAACTGGTGCTGATCGACGACATCGACGGCGCTCTCGACGCCGCCGGCGAGGCAGCCTTCCGCGTGCGGCTGAACGCCCTGCGCGGCCGGCGCACGGTGGTCTTCGCGACCCACCGGCCGGGGCTGATCGGCGCCGCCGACCGGGTGCTGATCCTGCGCCGCGGGCGCCTGGCGCACGACGGCACGCCGGGCGACCTGGTGCGCCGCCTGCCGAGGCCGGGCTGATGGCGCGGCTGCCCGCGGTGCCGCAGGAGCCCGTGCCCGGCGGCCTGGTGCGCTGGCGCACGACGCGGCCTGAGCTGGCGCGCGCCGTGCGGCTGGAGGATCCGGGCCCGGGCCCGGCCGCGCGCTGGATCGTCGCGGTGATCGTGCTGGCACTGCTGCTGGGCCTCAGCTGGGCCGCGACGACGCGCGTGCCGGAGGTCGTCACCGCGCCTGGCACGGTGCTGCCCGCCGCCGACGTCGCCCGCATCGTCGCCCCCAAGGCCGGGCTGCTGGCGGAGCTCGACGCCGTGCCCGGCCGCATCGTCGAGGCGGACGCGCCGCTGGCGCGCATCGTGCCCGACGGGCCACCCGCGGAGCTGGCGCAGACGCGCGCCGAACTGGTCGCGCGGGAGGGCGACGCCGCGGCCCTGGTCGCCCGCATCGAGGCCGGCGCCGACGATGCCGAAGCGAGCGAGACGGGCGAAGCGGCCGTTGCCGCCGAGCGCCGGCGCGTCGCCGAGGCGGAGACTGCGCTGGCGCTGTTCGAGACCGAGGCGGCGACCCTGGCCGAGCAGGAAGTGCTGGTCACGGCGCAGGTCGTGGAGCGCACCGACCAAGCGGTCAAGGGCCTGATCGCCCAGAGCCTGCTCTTGGAGACCCAGCGCGAGCTGAGCCGCATCCGCGGCCGCCGCACGGAACTGGTCCAGCGCATCGCCGCGACGCGGCAGGCCATCGCCGCCGCCGCGGCGTCGGTCGTCGCTATGGAGGCGCGCGTCGCCACGGCGGCCACGAGCGCCCGCCGCGCCGTCCAGGACGAACTGGCGCGGGTCACCGCCGAGGTCGAGGCGCTGCGCGCCCGCGTCGCCGAGATCGAGGGCACGGCGACCGTGGTCGCGCTGACCGCGCCGGCGCGCGGCCTGGTGCGCAGCGTCGCCGGGCCCGCCGGGCGGCGCATCGACGCCGGCAGCGTGATCGCCGAGATCGTGCCGCTGGATGCCGCGGCGCGCGCCGAGGTGCGCATCCCCGTCGCCGACTTCGCCGGCGTCTATGTCGGCCAGGCCGTCGCCGTGCGGGTCGCCGCCTACGACCGGCCGGGCGCCCCGACCGTGCCCGGCGTCATCGAGCGCGTCTCGCCGCTGGCCTTCGACGCCGGGCCCGGCAGCGACCCCTACTACAGCGCCCGCGTGCTGTTGCTGCGCGCCCACGCCGGCGACGACCCGGCGCGTGACCTGATCGTCGCCGGCATGGCGGTCACGTGCGAGATCGCGCTCGGCGAACGCACGCTCTTGAATCGCCTGCTCTCGCCTACCGGGTTCTGAGCATCTCCGCCGCCAGCCGCGCCGCGGCGGTGACCGGCGGGGTGTCGATGCGGCGGACGTCGCGCGGGTCGTCCGGCCAGCGCCAGGCCAGGGTCGCTTCGAACGCGCGGAACACGGCCGGGTGGCCCAGGGCCGCAGCACCGGCCAGGCCGAGAGGCAGCGGCCCGAAGCGGTCGGCCAGCCGTGTGGCGAGATGCGCCAACTCCTTGCCTGCGCCCTCGAGCACGCCGATGGCGGCCGCGTCGCCGGCGTCGGCCGCTAAGGCGACCGCCCGGGCCAGGGCGGCGACGTGGCGCCGCGGCTCGGTATAGGCGTAGCGGCGGATGTCGTCCCAGGCCTTGCCGCCGATCGCCTCCGCCGGGCCGTCGGCCAGCGGTCCCGCCGGCCAGGCGCCGGCGGCATCCTGCGCGTCCAGCAGCGCCGCCAATGCGGCGCGACCGATCCAGAACGCCGAGCCGCCGTCACCCAGCACGTAGCCGTGGCCGCCGGCGCGGTGCAGCGTGCCGCCCGCGTCGATGTGGCAGGCGAACGACCCGGTGCCGCCATAGACCAGGATGCCCTCGCCCAGCGCGAAGGCGGCACGGTAGGCGAGCCACTGGTCGTCGTGCACGGCGATGGCCGTGGGCGCGACGCCGAGCCGTGCGACCAATGCCGCCGCCAGCGCTGCTGCCTCAGGCGCCTCTGCCGACAACCCGGTGACGCCAGCGACGACGGCGTGGACATCGGCGTCGGAGAGCGCGGTCGCCAGGGTGTCGAGCGCCGCGCCGGCCGCGGCGCGGGCGTCGGAACGGAACAGGTGGCCGGTCAGCGCCGGCGCGTGCCCGGAGGCGATCTCGGTGCCGCTCTTGTCGACGAGGCGCCAGCGGGTGCCGCTGCCGCCGGCGTCGAGCCCCAGCGCCGCGTTCATTCCAGGGGGGGACAGGCGGCAAGAAACCGCCGGGTGATCGCGCGCGGGTCGGTGATCGCGGTGCCGATGACGACCGCGTGGGCGCCGGCGGCGAACGCCGCGCGCACGTGCTCCGGCGTCGCGTAGCGGCCCTCGGCGACGATCGGCACGTCGAGGCGCGCCGCCAGCGCCGCGACCAGGTCAATGTCCGGGTCCTCGGGAACGGCGCCGCCGGTGTAGCCGCTGAGCGTCGTCGCCACGTAGGTGGCGCCGGCCGCCGCCGCGGCCTCGCCCTCCGCCACCGCCGCCACGTCCGCCATCACCAGCGGGCCGAGGGTGCGTACCGCGGCGATCAGCTGAGCCGCGGTCGTCCCCGGACGCGGGCGCAGGGTGGCATCGAGCGCGACGATGTCGGCGCCGGCGGTGACGGCCTCGGTCGCCGCGTCCAGGTCCGGCGTGATGATCACGTCCGTCTCCGGCGACTCGCGCTTGACGATGCCGATCAGCGGCAGGTCGACGACCCGGCGGATCGCGGCGATGTCGGCGCCGCCGTTGGCGCGGATGCCGCCGGCGCCGCCGGCCGCCGCGGCGCGCGCCATCGCGGCCATCATGTCGGCGCCGTGCAGCGGGTTGTCGGGTCGCGCCTGGCACGACACCACCAGCGCGCCTTTGGGAATGCCGCTCATTTCACCGCCCCGTAGGTCATGCCGGCGATGAAGTGCCGGGAAAGCAGGATATAGACGACGACGATCGGCAGCGCCGAGAGCGTCAGGCCGGCGAAGAGCGCACCCCAGTCGGTCGAGAACTCGCCCATGAAAGTAGTCAGCCCTTGCGGCAGGGTCTTGCGCGCGTCGGTGTGGATGAACACCAGCGGGAAGAAGAAGTCGTTCCAGATCGGCACCGCGTTGTGGATGCCGGCGATCACCATCGCCGGCCGCGTCAGCGGCAGCATGATCGAGACCATGATGCGCGGCTCGCTGGCGCCGTCGACGCGCGCCGCATCCTCCAGTTCGCGCGGCAGGGTGCGCAGGAAGCCGGTCATGATGAACACGGTCGAGGGCAGGCCCATCGCCGTGTAGAGGATGACCAGGCTGACCCGCGTATCGAGCAGGCCCAACTCGCGGAACTGGATGAACAGCGGGATCACCGCCAGCTTCAGCGGCACCATCAGACCGCTCAAGAAGAACAGGAAGACGAAGGTGCTGCCGCGGAACTCGTAGCGCGCGATGGCGTAGGCCGCCATCGTGCCCAGCGTCAGGATCGCCGCGATCGCCGTGCCGGTGACCATCAGCGAGTTGGCGAAGTAGTTGAGGAAGTTGGTCTCCGTGACGATGCGCACGAAGTTCGCAAAGTTCGTGAAGTCGGGCAGCGCGAAGGGGGCGACGTAGATGTCCGCCGTCGGCTTGAAGGCCGAGAACGCCATGATCAGGATCGGGTAGAGCATCAGGAAGCTGTTGGCGATCAGCACGATCTGCACGAGCGTCGCCGCGAGCGGCCAGGGCCGTGGCGCCTCGGTCAGGGCCGCCCGCTCCGCGACGGCGGTCAAAACTGGATCTCCCGGCGGCGCAGATAGACGGTCCAGCCGGCGGCGACGATCAGTACGAAGACGAAGATGATGACGGCGAGCGCGCTGCCCATGCCGAATTCCTGCACGCCGGCGCTCTGGTTGCCGAAGGCGGTGCGGTAGAACATCAGCCCCAGGACGTCGGTCGAGCCGTAGGGCGAGCCGTCGAGGCCGGCCATGATGTAGGGCAGCTCGAACCAGTTGAACGCGCCGATGAAGGTGAGCACGAAGATGATCGTCGTCGAGGGCGCCACCAGCGGCCAGATCACCCGCGTGACAAGGTCGAGCGTGCCGGCGCCGTCGAGCCGCGCGGCGTCCAGCAGCTCGTCGGGAATCCTCTGCATGCCGGCCAGGTAGATCAGCGTCGGGAAGCCGACGAAGTGCCAGGCGTTGGCGAAGATCAACGCCCCCAGCGCGGTGCGCTCGTCGCCCAACCACGGCAGCGCCCAGGCGCCGAGCCCGACTTCGTTCAGGAACTGGTTCACGATGCCGAACAGCGGGTGCAGGAACAGCTTCCACAGAAAACCGACGATCACCGTCGACAGGATGACCGGCAGGAACACGGCGGTGCGGTGGAAGCGGAAGCCGAACGGCTGGGTGTAAATGGCGTAGGCCAGCAGGAAGCCGGTCAGGTTCTGGATCACCATGATCGTGACGAAGACGATCACGTTGTGGCGGAAGGCGTTCCAGGTCCAGACGTTGAACGGCTCCTGGAACAGCAGCCGCTCGAGATTGCCGAACCAGATGAAGTCGCCGCGCGCCAGGCCATTCCACTCGTAGAGGCTGTAGGCCAGCGCCGAGACGATGGGCACGGCGACGAAGAACACCATGACCAGCATCGGCGGCACGATGAGGAAGCCGAGCCAGCCGGTCTGCCGCAGGCGCAGGCCGAGCGGCACGGGAACGGTGACGGGCGGCTCGGCGGCGGTCGCGGCCATGGCGCGCAGGCCGGGACCGGCGGTCAGCCGGCCCCGGCGAGTACCTCTACTGGAACGGCGCGTGGTAGGTGGCGATGCCCTTGGTTACCTCGGCGCCGACTTCTTCCGGCGTCGCCTTGCCGGCCATCATCTTCTGCACCCATTGCTGCAGCAGGACGGAGCCGCTGGGCTCCTTGTAGCGGAAGTGCACGAGCATGATGTAGGAGGCCGACGTCTTGTTATATTCGGCGACCTTGCTCAAGATCGGGTCGGTGAAAGCGACACCCGGCACCGGCGAGATGTTGCCCAGCTTGCCGACCAGCATGTCGCCGAACTCCTTGCTGGCGGTGAAACGCAGGAATTCCAGCGCCTCATCGGCGTGGGCGCTGTTGGCGTTGATCGCGTAGCCGCCGTCGAAGAACGTCGAGACCAGCCGCGGGTCGCCGGCCTTGGGCGCCGGGCTGGGCATGACGTCGAAGTTGAGGTCCGGGTTCTGGCGCCGGAAATTGGCGATCTCCCACGAGCCGCCGGCGAACATCGCGGCCCGCCCCGTGAGGAACAGCTGCTGCGCCGTCTCGTAGTCGACGCCGGTGTAGCCTTGGGGCAGGTAGTCGCGGATCTCCATCAGCTTTGCCAGCGCGCCCGTGAAGCGCGGGTCCTCGAACGTCGCCTTGCCGGCGACGATGTCGGCCTCGAACTGGGCGCCGTAGAAGCTGGGCACCACGGTACCGACCAGGATCTCGTTCTGCCAGGCGGTCGCGGTGCCGTTGGCGAACGGCGTCACGCCCGCGTCCTTCAGCGTCTTGGCCGCGGCCAGCATCTGGTCCCAGGTCTCCGGCGTCTCAACGCCGTTATCGGCCAGGATGTCGCTGTTGACGTAGATCACCAGCGTCTGCGAGGCGAACGGCACGGCGTAGAGCTTGCCGTCGGCGCGCATGGTCTCCGCCGCGATCGACAGCGGGGGGAAGTCGTCGAGTGCCGGGATCTCGCCGGGGGCGATGGCGCGCAAGTAGCCGGGCGCCGGGACGGCCTCGAGGTAGCCGTAGGCGCGCACGTGCACGATGTCCGGCCCCGCGCCGGCGGCCAGCGCCGTCGACAGCACGGTCTGGTAGTTCTTCGCCTCGATGGTCTCGAACTTGATGGTCGTGCCCGGGTGCATCTTGGTGAACTCGGCGATCATCGCCTCGTAGGCAGCCTTGTCCTCCTGGCGCCAGCTCATGAACGTCAGCTCCGCCGCCTGGGCGGCGGCGCCGGCGATCAGCGTCCCGGCCAGCCCGGCGGCCAGCGCCGCAATCGTCTTTCTCATGCTTTCCTCCCCGCATGCGTCAAGCCGGGTCGCCGACGGCGACCCGACATCGCGTCATCGTTGTCCCCGAACGGTAGCACGACCAACGGCGCTATGGCCGGTTCACCTCGTAGTCCTCGATCGCGTAGTCGAGCTTGCTCAAGCCCTCCTCGAGGTAGTCCGGCAGCAGCGGAATGCCCATCAGGTACTCCGCGGTGTGCTCGTTGTGCGCGTCCTGCGCTTCCTTGAGCACCTCGTCCCAGTCGTCGACCGAAAACTCGTCGCTGCGGCCGAGCCAGGTCAGCGCGACGAGGTTGACTTGCTCCTCCTCGTCGAGCCCGGCGATCGTGCCCTTCAGCCACTCCTCGGTCGCGTCCGTCTTGGGCACGTCCTCCAGCACGCCGGTCTCGCTGTCGTCGTTCGGGGCCGAGGCGGAGCCCGGTTCGTCCGTCGGCACCTTGGCGTCGAACTGCCGCGCCTCCTGAATGATGAAGAAGACCTTCTCCGGGGCGATGCCCAGCTCGATCATATCGGGGGTCTGCTCTTCCATGACATCACGTCCCTACAGCTTGGGGCCGGCCTAGGCTCCGGACTCATAACCAGCAACAGACGATGGCGGCGAGGTAGACGGCGGCGGCGAAGTTGACCGCGAGGCGGTCGTATCGGGTGGCGATGCGGCGCCAGTCCTTGAGCCGGCA
>Ga0049107_10000059_pt1 | contig 29171 bp, 25 predicted proteins | sample WorMetilPIANOSA1_FD_61187 | JGI IMG/M metagenome (GOLD analysis project Ga0049107, IMG submission 61187) | Marine gutless worms symbiont microbial communities from Max Planck institute for Marine Microbiology, Germany - Olavius ilvae PIANOSA.1 | ecosystem: Host-associated > Annelida > Digestive...
CGTTCGACAGAGGTCGTGCCATGCATGCTGGCCTCCTCATCCAGCACACATCTTGAATCAGAACCTCGCCCGCGCGGAAACCCCAAAATGATTCCGCCTACGGGAATCCCGCTCTAGCGCCGTCGAACCGGTATCTCACGCCCGTCTTCGCGAGGCGGCGAACTGGTCGAAGGCGACGGCGCTGACCAGGATCACGCCGATGACGATCTGCTGGATGAACGAGGAGACGTTGAGCAGCACCAGGCCGTTGGTGAGCACGCCGATCAAGAGCGTGCCGACGACCGTGCCGAAGATCGTGCCGATGCCGCCGAACAGACTCGTGCCGCCGATCACCACCGAGGCGATGACGGTGAGTTCGAGCCCGAGGCCGGCGACAGCCTCGGCGGAATTGAGGCGCGCCGAGAGCACGAAGGCGGCGAGGCCGCAGCAGAACCCGGTGATGACGTAGACCAGCAGGGTCTCGCGCTTGACCCTGACGCCGGCCAGTTCGGCCGCCTCCCGGTTGCCGCCGATGGCGTAGACGTGCCGGCCGAAGCGCGTGTGCCTGAGGACGAAATGGGCGACCACGGCCGCCACGAGGAAGATGATCGCCGGGATCGGCACGATGCCGAGCCGCCCCTGGCCCCAGAACGTGTAGTCGGCGGCGAAGCCGCTGATCGGCCCGCCGCCGGAGAACAGCAGCGCCGCGCCGCGGAACGCCGTCAGCCCGCCCAGCGTGACGACGAAGGGCGGCACGCGCAGTCTGGCGACGATCGTGCCCTGCAGCGCGCCGCCCAGGATGCCGACGCAGATGGCGGCGAGCGCCGCGAGGATCGCGGGATTGCCGGCCTCGACGCTGGCGCCGACGGCGAAGCGGTCCTCGAGGCCGCCCTTGGCGACATAGCCACCAACCAGGCCGGCGAACGCCAACAGCGAGCCGACCGAGAGATCGATGCCGCCGGTCAGGATGACGAAGGTCATGCCGATGGCCAGGAGGCCGGCGATCGAGACCTGGCGCACGATGTTGAAGAGGTTGAGCGGGTTGAGGAAGCGCGGTTCCAGGATCGCGAAGCCGACGATCAACGCCAGCAGGAACAACGGCGCCGCGTACTTGGCGAGCACCTGCACGGGATCGCGCCCGTTCTGGGACTCGTCGGCGGCCGGGGGCGGCGGCACGTCGGCCATCGTCGCCTCGTATCAGGTCGTGTCGGGGGAGTGTAGCGCGGGCGGCGCACCGGGGTGCCAGCCCCGGTGCGCCGCCCGTTCTCGGGTGGCTAGTCGAGCTCGCCCAGCCGTTCGGCGTCGTTGATGTTGTCCGCCGTGATGGCGATCGGCGTCAGCAGGATGACCGCTTCGGGCTTCGTGCCGTCCCGCAGGTACTTGACCAGCGCCTGCATCGCGCCGCGGCTCTGGCCGCCGGGGAACTGCTCGATCGTCGCCGTCAGGTCGCCCTCGCGAACGCTCGCCAGCGCCTCCGGCAGAGCGTCGAAGCCGAGGATCTTGATGTCCAGGTTCTGCTCCTGCACGACCTGGACGGCCCCCAGCGCCATGTCGTCGTTGGCCGCGACGATCACGTCGGGCGGGCTGTCGAGCCCGGCCAGGATCGCCTCGGTGACCGTCGCCCCTTCCTCGCGGGCGAAGTTGGCGGTCTGCTCGGCGATGAAGTCGTACTTGTCGCCCATCGGGTCGAGCGCGTTGTGCACGCCGGCGTTGCGGTCGATCGCGGGGCTGGCCCCCGGCTGGCCCTGCAGGTTCACGATGCGGGCGCCGTTCGGGTACAGCTTGGCGATCAGCCGCCCCTGGGCCTCGCCGCCCTTGACGTTGTCCGCGCCGACATGGGCGAGCAGGCCGGGGACGCCCTGGACGCTGCGGCGATGGTGACGACCGGGATGCCGGCGTCGACCGCCTGCTGCAGCGCCGGCGCCATCGCCACCGAATCCAGCGGGCTGATGACGATGCCGTCGACCCCCTGGATGATCGCCGCCTCGACGTCGGCGGTCTGCTTGGGCGTGCGGTTCTCGCCGTCGGTCTCGATCAGCGTGATGTTGCCGAGCGCCTCCGCTTCCGCCCGCAGCTCCTTCTGCATGTGGACGAAGAACGGGAAGCCGAGGCTCGGCAGGGACGTCGCGATGGTCAGCTTGTCCTGCGCGAGGCTGGGTCCGCCCGCCGCCGCGGCGACGAGCAGGGTGGCGCCGACCAGCGACGCCCGGGTTATCCGAAACATGGCACTTCTCCCTATTGCACCGTTCTTGTTTTCGCCCGCGCCGCTGATGCGGCACGGCCGTCTTGCCGCCGGCGCCGTGGTGCATCCGAATCTGGCCGCCGCGGGCGATTTTCTCGGCCCACGGCAGTCTTTAGCGCCGACCGCAACCTCAAGCATGCCACCTTTCGGGCGCCGGCGATACCGGGCCCGGCGGCTCAGGCGCGGGCGTCCGCGCGGATCATCTCGGACGCCTTCTCGGCGATCATGATGACCGGGGCATTGGTGTTGCCCGAGGTGATCGTCGGCATGATCGAGGCGTCGATGATCCGCAGGGCCTCGATCCCGTGCACGCGCAGGCGGTCGTCGACCACGGCCATGGGGTCGTCACCCATCTTGCAGGTGCCGACCGGGTGGAAGATCGTCGTGCCGATGTCGCCGGCGGCACGGGCCAGGTCCGCGTCGCTCTCGATCTCCGGGCCCGGCGTCACCTCCTGCGGGGCGAAGCGCGCCAGCGCCGGCTGGGCGACGATGCGCCGCGTCAGGCGCAGGGCGTCGGCGGCGACCTGGCGGTCGGCCGCGGCCGACAGGTAGTTCGGCCGGATCGCCGGCTGGGTGCGGGCGTCCGCGCTCGAGATATGGATCGACCCGCGGCTCTCGGGGCGCAGGTTGCAGACCGAGGCGGTGAAGGCCGAGAACGGGTGCAACGGCGCGCCGAACCTGTCGAGGCTCAGCGGCTGCACGTGGTACTCGACGTTGGGCGTCTCGAACGCCGGCCCGGTGCGGGCGAAGGCGCCGAGCTGGCTCGGCGCCATGCTCATGGGGCCGTTGCGGAACAACGCGTACTGCAGCGCGATGCCGGCGCGGCCGGCGAGGGTGCGGGCCCGGTCGTTCAGGGTCGTCGTGCCCTCGACCCGGTACACCGGGCGAACCTGCAGGTGGTCCTGCAGGTTTTCGCCGACGCCCGGGAGGACGTGGCGCACCTCGATGCCGTGCCCGGCCAGCGCCTCGGGGCGGCCGATGCCCGACAGCTCCAGGAGCTGCGGCGAGCCGACCGAGCCGGTCGCCAGGATCACCTCCCGCCGCGCGGCGATGCGCGCGTCCTTGCCGTGGTGCCATAGGAAGACACCGGTCGCCCGCGGACCGTCGAACGTCACTTCCCGCGCCTGGGCGTGGGTGACGACCTCGAGGTTCGCCCGCTTGGCAACGGGCTTCAGGAACGCCTTCGCCGTCGTCCAGCGCACGCCGCGCCGCTGGTTGACGCGGAAATACCCGCAGCCTTCGTTGTTGCCGCGGTTGAAGTCGTGCGTCCGCGGGATGCCGGCCTGCTCCGCCGCGTCGATGAAGGCATCGAGGATCTCCCACGACAGGCGCTGCTCCTCGACGCGCCACTCGCCGCCGGCGCCGTGCGCCTCGTCCGCACCTTCGCTGCTGTCCTCGGAGCGCTTGAAGTACGGCAGCACGTCGTCCCAACCCCAGCCGGCATTGCCGAGCTGGCGCCACTGGTCGTAGTCGCGCGCCTGGCCGCGCATGTAGATCATGCCGTTGATCGAGGAGCAGCCGCCCAGCACCTTGCCGCGCGGGTAGGCCAGCGCCCGGCCGTTCAACCCCGCCTCGGCCTCGGTTGACATGCACCAATCCGTGCGCGGGTTGTTCATGCAATACAGGTAGCCGACCGGGATGTGGATCCAAAGGTAGGAATCCTTCCCGCCGGCCTCGAGCAGGGCCACGGTGACGTCCGGGTCGGCCGATAGCCGGTTGGCCAGGACGCAGCCGGCCGAGCCGGCGCCAACGATGACGTAGTCGAAGGAGCCGAGGTCGGCGGCGGGATCGGTGGTTGGCATCGGCATGTCGGCGCCGGACTCTAGCGGTCCCGGCACGGCGATGTCATCGGCCGGAGCGTGTAGGGCCTGGGCGTTCGGCGAGAATGGCCTGAGGGGGTGGCACATGACGGCAGATACGGACGTCGAGGGCGCACCGACGCAGTTGGCGCCCGGCGTGGCCGCGGTGCTGTTCGACCTCGACGGCGTAGTGACGGATACCGCGGCGTTGCACGCCGTGGCCTGGCAGCGCCTGTTCGACGGCTTCCTGGCCGGCTATGCAGGGGAAGGCGACACGGCGCCGCTGAAGCTGCCCGACGACTATCTGGCGCACATCGACGGCAAGCCGCGGCTGGACGGCGTGCGGTCTTTCCTGGCCGCGCGCGGGATCGACCTGCCCGAGGGCGCGCCCGACGACGCGCCGGAGCTGGAAACCGTGCATGGGCTGGCGCGCCGCAAGGATGCGGACTTCGTGGCGCTGCTGGAGACGCGCGGCGTCGACGTGTTCCAAGGCACGGTGGCGCTGATCGAGGAACTGCGGCGCCGCGGCGTTGGAATCGCCTGCGTCTCGTCGTCGAAGCACTGCCGCACCGTGCTCGACGCCGCCGGCCTGACGCCGCTGTTCGACGTCATCGTCGACGGCACCGATCAGGAGCGCGAGGGGCTCGGCGGCAAGCCGGCGCCGGACAGCTTCCTCTTCGCTGCGCGTGCGCTGGGCGTTGCGGCGGATGCGGCGGCGGTGGTCGAGGACGCGGTCTCGGGGGTCGCCGCCGGGCGGGCCGGCGCCTTCGCCCAGGTGATCGGCGTCGACCGTGGCGCCGGGGCGACGGCGCTGACCCAGGCGGGCGCCGACGTGGTGGTCGACGACCTGGCGGCGCTGCGGCCCGATCCGGGGTAGGATCGGCCGGAAGGGGGGAAACACCGATGCTGCGCGAGCGGTTGAAACCGCCTCGGGACGTCTTTCCGGTCGTTCCCTGGGCGCTCGAGACCAAGGCGTTCCGGCCGGAATTCGTCGCCCAGTCGGAGACCGCCATGGCGCTGGGCAACGGCTTCCTGGGCATCCGCGGCAGCCACGAGGAGAACCGCCCGGCCGCCGAGCCCGGCACCTACCTCAACGGCTTCTACGAGTTGCGCCCCCTGGTCTACGGCGAGGAGGCCTACGGCCTGCCGGAATACGGCCAGACCATGCTGAACGTGCCGGACGGCAAGGTCATCAAGCTCTACGTCGACGACACGCCGTTCGAGCTCGGCACGGCCGAGCTGCTGGACTATGGCCGCACGCTGGACATGCGCCGCGGCGTCTACCGCCGCCACGTCGCCTGGCGCACGCCGGCGGGCAAGCGCCTGAGGCTCGAGACCGCGCGCTTCGTCTCGCTGCGCCACCGCCATCTGGCCGGCGTCGACTACACGCTGACGGTGGAGGACGGCGAGGCCGACGTCGTCATCTCGTCCGAGCTGATGGCCCGCAAGCTGCCGACGCGCGCCGGCGCCGATCCGCGCGTCGCGCAAGGCTTCTCGGACGTCGTGCTGCAGCCGGCCGGCCACGAGAACGGCGACACGCGCTTCGTGCTGAGCTTCACGACGGAGCTCTCGGGGCTGGCGCTGGCCTGCGGCGCCGATCATGCGGTCGCGACCGAGGTGCCGTTCACCGCCGACGTGCGCGAGGACGATCAGTTCGCGGCCGTCGTGCTGCGGCTGCGGCCGGCGGCGGGCCAGTCGATCCGCGTCTCCAAGTTCCTGGCCTACCACTACGCCGACGACCGCACGCCGGTCGAGTTGAGGGCGCTCACGAAGTGGACGCTGGACCAGGCGATGGAGACCGGCTTCGACCGCGCGCTGGAGGAGCAGGCGCAGGAGACCGCGGCGTTCTGGGACGTCGCCGACGTCCAGGTCGACGGCGACCCGGAGAAGCAGCAGGTGATCCGCTGGAACCTGTTCCAGCTGATGCAGGCCTCGGCGCGGGTCGACGACCTGGGCATCCCGGCGCGCGGCGTCACCGGTCCCGGCTACGAGGGGCACTATTTCTGGGACGCCGAGATCTACGTGCTGCCGTTCCTGACCTACACGACGCCGCGCATCGCCCGCAACCTGCTGCTGCTGCGTTACCGGCAGCTCGAAAAGGCGCGTACGCGGGCGCGGCTCCTGGGTCTCAAGGGCGCGCTGTACCCCTGGCGCACCATCAACGGCGACGAGGCCTCGGCCTACTTTCTGGCCGGCACCGCGCAGTACCACATCAACGCCGACATCGCCTACGCGATCCGCAAATACGTCGAGGTCACCGGCGACGTGCAGGCGCTGGAGGAGTTTGGCGCCGAGATCCTGATCGAGACGGCGCGCTTCTGGGCCAGCCTGGGCAACTACTCGGCGCGGCACGGCGGCCAGTTCACGATCGACTGCGTGACGGGGCCGGACGAGTACACGGCGCTGGTCAACAACAACTACTACACGAACCTGATGGCGCGCGAGAACCTGCACCACGCGGTCGAGACCGTCGCCTGGCTACGGGCCGAGGCGCCCGAGACGTTCGCGCGCTTGGCGCGCAAGACGGCGCTCGACGATGCCGAAATGGAGGAATGGCAACGCGCGGCCGACGTCATGTTCCTGCCCTACGACGAGCGCCTGGGCATCCACCTGCAGGACGACGCCTTCCTCGACAAGGCGGAGTGGGACTTCGAGAACACGCCGGAGGAGCACTATCCGCTGCTGCTGCACTACCACCCGCTGACGCTGTACCGCTATCAGGTGATCAAGCAGGCCGATATCGTGCTCGCCATGTTCCTGCTGTGGCACGAGTTCACGCCGGAGGAGAGGCGGCGCAACTTCGAGTACTACGACCCACGCACGACCGGGGATTCGTCACTCTCGGTCTGCGTCCAGAGCATCATCGCCAGCGAGATCGGCGAGGCGGAGAAGGCGTTCGAACACTTCAACTTCGCGGCGACGATGGATTTCTCCGACGTCGGCGGCAACATGGCGCATGGCGCGCACATCGCCTCGATCGGCGGCTCGTGGATGGCGATCGTCTACGGCCTGGCCGGCATGCGCGACCGTCACGGCGCCATCACCTTCGCGCCGCGCCTGCCGGCGACATGGGACGGCCTCAAGTTCTGCCTGCGCGTGCGCGACAACCTGATCGCGGTGGACATCGGCCCGGCCGAGACGACCTACACGCTGCGCTCGGGCGAGGGCATCTCGCTGGCGCATTGCGGCCGGCCGGTCGTCTTGTCGCCGGCCGACGCCGCCATAACCCTGCCGACGGAGACTCAGCCCGCCGACGCCGTCGCGGACTGACCGGAATTTGATACGCGAGGGGCCTTGCGCCCTTCCGTATTGCACGTGCTAACTGATTTGACGCAATGCAGCACGGGCCGCCCGGTGCGTATCCTGTCGCAAATAGGAGGCGATCATGATCACGCCGCAGGACTGGTTGAAATTCTGGGTTCCCGGCCAGACAGGCAGCGGCGACTCATCGTCGGCCGTGCCGTCGTCTTCCCCGGCGAAGTTCTGGCAGGACTACTGGGTCGACAGCGTGCAGCGCTCGATCCTGTTCTGGGACGTTCTGCGCGAGCGCGGCAACGACGCCCACGAACACCGCGACAGCGGCAAGCCGCCGGTCCTCGAGTTCGACTACGAGACGCTGGCCGACGGCCGCGACCTCGAGCGGCCAGTCAACTATTCGCTGTTGCGCATCCTGCCGCCCGAGGGCGTGGAGCTCGACGACGCGGCGCGCCCGTTCGTCGTCATCGACCCGCGCGCCGGTCACGGGCCCGGCATCGGCGGCTTCAAGCAGGACAGCCAGATCGGCGTCGCGCTCAACGCCGGTAACCCCTGCTACTTCGTGACCTTCGATCCCGTGCCGGTGCCCGGGCAGACGCTGAGCGACGTCGGCAACGCCGAGGCCGAGTTCCTGCGCATCGTCGCCGAGCGCCACCCCGAGGCACCCGGCAAGCCCGCCGTGATCGGCAACTGCCAGGCCGGCTGGGCGGTGTTCGCGTTGAGCGCGGTGGCGCCGGACGTGTGCGGCCCGATCTGCCTCAACGGCGCGCCGCTGTCCTACTGGTCCGGCCGCCGCGGCGAGAACCCGATGCGCTACACCGGCGGCCTGCTGGGCGGCACCTGGCTGGCCTCGTTCGCCGGCGACCTGGGCAACGGGTTGTTCGACGGCGCGCACCTGGTCGAGAATTTCGAGAACCTGAACCCGGCCAACACCCTGTGGTCGAAGCAGTACAACCTCTACAGCAAGGTCGACACGGAGGCGGAGCGCTTCCTGGGCTTCGAGCGCTGGTGGGGCGGCTACTTCCTGATGAACACGGAAGAGATGCGCACCATCACCAACGAGCTGTTCGTCGGCAACAAGCTGGCGGCAGGCGAGATCGTCACCGAGATGGGCCTGCCCATCGACGTGCGCAACATCCGCTCGCCGATCGTGCTGTTCGCCTCGTTCGGCGACAACATCACGCCGCCGCAGCAGGCGCTGAACTGGATCTGCGACGTCTACCGCGACGTCGACGAGATCAAGGCCAACGAGCAGGTCATCGTCTACCTGCTGCATGAGGACATCGGCCATCTCTGCATCTTCGTCTCGGGCCGCGTCGCCAGGCGCGAACACGCCGGCATCGTCGAGACGCTGGATATGATCGATCACCTGGCGCCGGGCCTCTACGAAATGGTGATCGAGGACAAGCAGCCGGGCGACCGCAACGCAGAGCTCATGGTCGGCGACTACACCGTGCGCTTCGATCCGCGCACGATCGACGACATCCGGGCGCTCGACGACACCCGCGACGACGAGCCGATGTTCGAGGCGGTGTCGCGCGTCTCTCAGATCAATGAGGGCCTCTACCTCAGCTATCTCAGCCCGGCCGTCCGGGCGATGAGCAACGACATGACGGCGGAAGCTCTGCGCGAGTTGCACCCTCAGCGATTGCAGCGGTTCCCGATCTCGGACCGCAACCCGGCGATGGCGGCGGTGAAGCACGCGGCCGACATCGTGCGCGCCAACCGTCGCCCGGTGCCGGCGGACAACCCGTTCGTCGCCCTCGAACGCGCCGTCTCGCAACAGATCGTGCGCACGCTCGACATCTATCGGGACGCGCGCGACTACTGGCAGGAACAGCTGTTCCACGGCATCTACGGCTCGACCGGGCTGCAGGCGGCGCTGGGCCTCAAAGCTTCGGGCCGCGAAGCCATCGGTCGTCAGGTCCGTGACCAGGCCCGCGAGGCGCTGATCGCGCTGAAGAAGGAACACATCCTGGCGCGGATCGCCGAGGGCGGCTTCAACGAGGGCGTCGTGCGCGTGCTGATCCACGTCGTTCGGGTCGATCAGTACGGCGCCGACGCGCGCGAGTTCCGCGTGCTGCAGCAGCTCAAGCCGGGTCGGCCCGAGCTGGCGCCGCACGAGTCCAAGGCGCTCATGAAGGAACAGGCGGCGATGCTCGATCTCTATCCGGAGCGCGCCATCGCCGTCCTGCCCAAGCTCTTGCGCACCGGCGAGGAACGCGCGAGCGCTATCGCGCTCGTCCGAGAGGTGCTCGGCGCCACCGGCGAATTGCCGCCGGCGCGCGCCGAACGGCTGGCCGAGGTCGCCGAGATGCTGGGGGTCGAGGAAGCGCCGGAACCCCCCGTACTCGCGCCGACGCCGGCGCGCCAGCGGCGCCCGCGCACCCCTCGCAAGGTGGCCGCGTCATGAGCGAACTGAAGCAGATCGCCAACCGCACCTTCGACGAGATCGAGATCGGGGCGACGGCGCAGATCACGCGCACGTTGACCGAGCGCGATGTGCAGTTCTTCGCCGCTGTCTCGGGTGACATGAACCCGACCCACTTCGAGGATCAGGCCGACGGCGAGGCGATCGCCGGCCACTCGATGCTGGCGACGGCGCTGATTTCCGGCGTGCTGGGCAACCGGCTGCCCGGCGCCGGCACGGTCTACAAGGGCCAGGACGTGCGCTTCGCGCGCCAGTTGAGGATCGGCGAGAGCTACGCGGTCGAAGTCGTCGCCAAAGCCAAGGACGCCGCGGACGGCACGGTCACCTTCGATTGCCGCGGCACCGACGCCGGCGGTCAGCCAGTGTTCGACGGCACGGCGGTGGTCTATGCGCCACGCGACCGCATCGTGCGTACGCCGTTGGCCATGCCGGAAGTGCACGTGCGCGACGAAGAGCGCTACCAGGCGTTCATCGACCGGGCCGCGGCCCTCGACCCGATCGTCACGGCCGTCGTGCATCCCTGCGACCACAGCTCGCTGGAGGGGCCGATCGTCGCTGCGGCAGCGGGCCTGGTCGTGCCGACCCTGATCGGCCCTGAGCACCGCATCCGCGCCGTCGCCGAAGAACACGAGATCGACATCGACGGCGTGCCGATCGTCGACGTGGAGCACAGCCACGCCGGCGCCGCCAAGGGCGTCGAGATGACCCGCGCCGGCAAGTTCCAGGCCCTGATGAAGGGCAGCCTGCATACCGACGAACTGATGCGCGAGGTGATGAGCGGCAGCACCGGCCTGCGCACCGAGCGGCGCATCAGCCACTGCTTCGTTCTCGACGTGCCGACCTATCCGGAGCCGCTGATCGTCACCGACGCGGCGATCAACATCTACCCGACGCTGGAGGACAAGCAGGACATCTGCCAGAACGCCATCGACCTCGCCAACGTGCTGCCCATGGGCGAGGCGCGGGTGGCGATCCTCTCGGCGGTCGAGACCGTGTACCCGAAGATCGGCTCGACGATCGAGGCGGCGGCGCTGTGCAAGATGGCCGACCGCGGCCAGATCACCGGCGGCCTGCTCGACGGGCCGCTGGCCTTCGACAACGCCATCAGCCTGGAGGCGGCGAAGACCAAGGGCATCGTCTCGCCGGTCGCCGGCCGCGCCAACATCCTGCTGGTGCCCGACCTGGAGTCCGGCAACATGCTGGCCAAGCAGCTGATGTACCTGGGCGGCGCCGCGGCGGCCGGCATCGTGCTGGGCGCCCGCGTACCGATCGTGCTGACCAGCCGCGCCGACAGCGTGCGCACGCGCATGGCGTCCTGCGCCGTGGCTGCGTTCATTGCCGACGCGCGGGCGCGCGCGGCCAAGGTGGACGGCTGAGCGCCATGCAGCTCGTCGGCGTGCTCAACGCGGGGTCCTCAAGCCTCAAGTTCTCGCTCTACGAGCCGCGCGACGGAACTCTTGCTGTCGTGCTACAGGGCCAAATCGGCGGCATCGGCACGGCACCGCACTTCACGGCGCGCGACGGCGACGGGGCGACCGTCGCGGACGAGGCCCTGCCCGACGTCCGTACGACCGGCGACGCCCTCATGCACCTGTTCGACTGGACCGCGGGCCAGGTCGGCGAGGCCGAGTTCCTGGCCATCGGCCACCGGGTGGTGCACGGCGGGCCGGACTTCGCCGCGCCGGTGCGCATCGACAAGCAGGTGCTCGCCGCGCTCGAAGCCCTCGTGCCGCTGGCGCCGCTGCACCAGCCGCACAACCTGGCGCCTATCCGCACCATTGCCGCGCGCCGGCCCGACGTGCCCCAGGTCGCCTGCTTCGACACCGCGTTCCACCGCGACCACCCGGAAGTCGCCGACCGCTTCGCCATCCCGGACGAGCTCTACCGCGCCGGCGTGCGGCGCTACGGTTTCCACGGCCTGTCCTACGAGTACGTCTCCCAGCGCCTCGCCGAATTGGCGCCGGAGGCGGCGGCCGGCCGCGTCGTCGTCGCGCACCTGGGCAGCGGCGCCAACATGTGCGCGATCAAGGCCGGCCACAGCATCGACAGCACCATGGGCTTCACCGCGCTCGACGGCCTGCCCATGGGCACGCGCTCGGGCGCCATCGACCCCGGCGTGCTGCTCTATCTGCTGACCGAGCGCGGCATGGACGCCAAGGCGCTCGAGGTCTTCCTCTACCGCGACTGCGGCCTCAAGGGCCTCTCCGGCATCAGCAACGACATGCGGGATCTTGAGGCCAGCGAGGACCCCGCCGCCAAGCGCGCGATCGACTATTTCGTCGCCCGCATCGGCCGCGAGTTGGGCGCGCTCTCGGCCTCGCTGGGCGGCCTCGACGCGCTGGTCTTTACCGCCGGCATCGGCGAGCGCTCGCCGTCGTTGCGCGCACGCGTCTGCCGCGACGCCGCCTGGCTCGGCGTCGCGCTCGACGACGCCGCCAACGCCGCCGGCGGCCCGCGCATCACGACAGACGGGGCCGCGGTCTCGGCCTGGGTCATTCCAACCGACGAAGAACGCATGATCGCCCGGCACACGCTGCGTGTGCTGGGGTTTGCGACAGCCGTGGAGGCAGCATGAGCGCAGAGACCGTGGTCGAACCGGACGCCTATGCCCATGCGGGCGCCGACCTGCAGGGCAAGAAGGGCCTGATCATCGGCATCGCCAACGACATGTCGATCGCCTACGGCTGCGCCCGCGCCGCCCACGCGCTGGGCGCCGAACTGGCCGTCACTTACCTCAACGAGAAGACCAAGCAGTACACCGCGCACCTGGCCGAAGAGCTGGAGGCGCCGATCTTCATGCCGCTCAACGTCGAGGAGGACGGCCAGCTCGAGGCCCTGTTCGCCGAGATCGAGCGCCGCTGGGGCCGGCTCGACTTTGCGCTGCACTCCATCGCCTTCGCGCCGCGCGACGACCTGCACGGCCGCGTCGTCGACTGCTCGCGCGAGGGCTTCATGCGGGCGATGGACATCTCCTGCCACTCGTTCATCGAGATGGCACGCCTCGCCGAGCCCTTGATGGTCGACGGCGGCGCCCTGATGACCATGAGCTACTACGGCGCCGAGAAGGTGGTCGAGAACTACAACATGATGGGCCCCGTGAAGGCGGCGCTGGAGGCCACGGCACGCTACCTGGCGGCGGAACTCGGGCCCAAGGGCATCCGCGTCAACGTCATCTCGCCGGGGCCGCTGAAGACCCGCGCGGCCTCGGGCCTGGCGCATTTCGACAAGCTGATCGACGCCGCCGCGGCGGAGGCGCCGGCCGGCCGGCTGGTCTCGATCGAGGACGTCGGCATCACCACGGCGCGCCTGGCGACCGACGCCAACCGGCTGATCACCGGCGAGACGATCCACATCGACGGCGGGCTTCACATCCTCGGGTGAGCCGCACGCATTGCGATAGCGCGCCGATGTGTCGAGAATAGACTCGCAGGGTGTTCGGGGAGGGGTGTCGATGCCGCATTCGCTGATCAGCTATTCGCGCATCCTCGAGATCGTCGGGGATATCGTGAAGGTGCAGGTCGCGCCGACCGGCAACGGCGAGGTCGGCGCCCGCTTTGGCGATCTGGCGGTGATCCGCGACCGGGACGACAAGGAGGGTTCGCTCGCCCAGGTCATCCGTCTGGAGCGCGACCGCGTCTCCCTGCAGGTGTTCTCCGGCACAAAGGGCCTGTCGACCGAGGCCCAGGTCAGCTTCCTCGGCCATCCCGCGCAAGTGACCTATTCGCCCAACATCCTGGGCCGCGTGTTCCGCGGCACGGGCGAGCCCATGGACAGCGGCCCGGACCTGGACCAAGACCCCAAAGTGCCCATCGGCGGCCCCTCGGTGAACCCGGCGCGGCGCGTGCTGGCGTCGAAGATGATCCGCACCGACGTGCCGATGGTCGACGTCTTCAACAGCCTGGTCGAGAGCCAGAAGATACCGGTTTTTCCGTTGCCGGAGAGCCTTACAACCCGTTCCTCGCCCGCATCGGCATCCAGGCCGACGCCGACATCGTCGTCTTCGGCGGCCTGGGCCTGATCTTCGACGACTTCCACTTCTTCCGCACGGCGTTCGAGGACGCGGGCGTCTTCGCGCGCACGGTGATGTTCGTCAACCAGGCGTCCGACCCGATCATCGAGCGGCTCTTGGTGCCCGACATGGCGCTCGCCGTCGCCGAGCACTTCGCGGTCGAGGAGCGCAAGCGCGTGCTGGTGCTCTTGACCGACATGACGGCCTACGCCGACGCGCTCAAGGAGGTCGGCATCTCCATGGAGCGGGTGCCGTCGAACCGCGGCTACATGGGCGACCTCTACTCCCAGCTGGCGCGGCGCTACGAAAAAGCCTGCGACTTCGCCGGCGGCGGCTCGGTCACGCTGCTGACCGTCACCACCATGCCCGGCAACGACGTCACCCACCCGGTGCCCGACAACACCGGCTACATCACCGAGGGCCAGTTCTACCTGCACTCCGGCGTCATCGACCCGTTCGGCTCGCTGTCGCGGCTGAAGCAGCACGTCATCGGCAAGGCGACGCGCGAGGACCACGGCCAGATCATGAACACCATGATCCGCTTCTACGCCGGCGCCCGCGACGCGCAGCAGAAGCAGGCCATGGCCTTCGAACTGAGCGCCTTCGACGAGCAGCTCTTGAAGTTCGGCGGCCTGTTCCGCGAGCGCTTCATGGACATCGACGTGGCGATGCCGCTGGAGGCCGCGCTGGACCTGTGCTGGCGCACGCTGGCCGAGTGCTTCGCGCCCGAGCAGTTGTTGATGCGGCAGGAGCTGATCGACAAGTACTTCCCGCAGGATGTGGCGGGCGCCGTCGTGGTCGAACCGGCCGCCTAGACGATGGCGCGCCTCGCCCTCAGCAAGTCGTCGCTGTCGCGCGAGAAGGGGCAGCTGTCGCTGTTCCGCCGCTTCCTGCCGTCGCTGGACCTGAAGCGGCGCCAGCTCATCGCCGAGCGCGCCAAGGCGGCGGCGGAGCTGATCGAGGCCCGCCAGGCCATCGCCGAGAACCAGGCGCTGATCGGCGCCGAGGTGCCGATGCTCGCGAACGCCGAGGTCGATCTCACCGGGCTCGTGCGCCTGACTGGCGTGGTGCTGGGCGAGGAGAACCTGCTGGGCACGCGGCTGCCGCTGCTGGAGAGCATCGAGATCGAGGTGCTGCCCTACGGCACCATGGTGCGGCCGCACTGGGTCGACCGCGTCGTCGAGCTGCTGCACCGCATGCTGGAGCTGCACACGCTCGCCGACGTCGCGGAGCAGCGGCTGGCGCTGCTGGATGTGGCGGTGCGCAAGATCACCCAGCGGGTGAACCTGTTCGAAAAAGTGCTGATCCCGCGCACCGCGGCCAACATCAAGCGCATCCAGATCTACCTCTCCGACGCGGAGCGGGCGGCGGTCGTCAACTCAAAGCTGGCCAAGACCCGCCACGCCGCGGTGCCGGCATGAGCATCGTCGCCATGAAGAAGGTCACGGTCTGCGGCCTCCTGAAGGAGAAGGAGCCAACGATCGCCGGGCTGCAGCGGCTCGGCTGCATGCATCTGGTGCCCCTGGCGCCGGCCCCGGCGGAGCCGGAGAAGGCCGCGCCGGCGCACGCCGTCGACGCCTATCGCGCGCTCAAGTACCTGATGGACGGGCCGCGCCACCGCCGGCCGCTGCGCCGCGACCCAAACTTCGACGTCGAGCGCGTCGTCGCCGATATCCTGGCCACCAAGGACGCCCAGCGCTCGTTCACCGACCGCCACGACTTTCTGGTCCAGCGCATTGCCGCGGTGGAGCCGTGGGGCGACTTCAGGCTGCCGGCGCAGACGCTGGGCGGCTACATGCTGTGGTTCTACATCGTGCCGCTGCGCGAGATGCGGGCGCTCGAGGCGCTGGAGCTGCCCTGGCAGGTCGTGCACCGCACCAACAAGGACGCCTACGTCGTGGTGATCGCGCGCGAGGAGCCGGCGGCCGAGGCGCTGCCGGTGCCACGCACCCACACCGGCCGGCGCTCGCTCAGCGAACTGCGCGCCGAACTCGAGGACGTCGAAGTGGCGATCGAGGCGGCGACGGCGGAGCGCGAGGCGCTGACCCGCTACACCTTCCTGCTGCAGCAGAACCTGGCGCGCGCGGAGGACAGCGCCGCGCTGCGCCACGCGCTCGAACAGGCGCTCGATGCCGAGGAGTTCTTCGCCCTGCAGGGCTGGGTACCGGCGCCCCAGGCGCCCGACCTCGTCGCCGCCGGCGACGCGCACGGCCTCGCCGTGCTGGTCGAGGACCCGGCGCCCGACGAGCAGCCGCCGACGCTGCTGGACGAGCCGCCCGCGGTCGCCGCCGGCAGCGACCTCGCCGTCTTCTACCAGACGCCCGACTACCGCGCCTGGGACCCGTCGTTGCTGCTGTTCGCCTCGTTCGCGGTGTTCTTCGCGATGATACTGTCGGACGCCGGCTACGCCGTGTTGCTGTTGCTGCTGACCGGCTATCTGTGGGGCCGCATGGGCGCCAGCGACATGGGCCGGCGCATGCGCAACCTGATGCTGGCGCTGGGCGGCGCGTCGCTCGTCTACGGCATCATGGTGGGCAGCTATTTCGGCATCGCGCCGGACGAGGGCGGTGTCCTGGCGGCGCTCAAGGTGCTCGAACTCAACGATTTCGACACCATGATGACCGTCTCGATCGTCATCGGCGTCGGCCACATCGCGCTCGCCAACCTCATCGAGGCGCGCCGCCTGTGGGGCCGGCCGGCGGCCTACGCCCGGCTCGGCTGGGCCGCGGCGGTGCTCAGCGGCCTCCTGATCTGGCGCGGCGGGCCGGGCGTCGCCGGTGTAGGCATCGTCGTGCTGGTGGCGGCGCTGGCCGCGGTGTTCCTGTTCGCCAGCGAGCGCGTCGTCAGGCGCCCGGTCGATCTGCTCCGGCGCGGTCTCGACGGGTTGTTGGCGCTGACCAACGTCACCAAGATCTTCGGCGACGTGCTGAGCTACATGCGGCTCTTCGCGCTCGGTCTCGCCAGCGCCTCGCTGGCGCTGACGTTCAACCAGCTGGCCGGGCAGATCAACGACGCGCTGCCGGGCATCGGGCTGTTCTTGAGCCTCTTGGTGCTGGTCGTCGGCCACGCGCTGAACTTGGGCCTCGCGGTCATGAGCGGCGTCGTGCACGGCCTGAGGCTCAACTTCATCGAGTTCTACAATTGGGGCATGTCGGGCGAAGGCTACGCCTTCGACCCCTTGCGCAAGCGGGAGGTGGAGACGTGAATGAACTGGTCGTCGCGCTCGGCTGGGCCGGGATGTACGGGGCGATGGCGCTGGCCGCCGTCGGCAGCATCATGGGGTGCGCCATCGCCGGGCAGGCGGCGATCGGCGCCATGCTGGAGACCGAGGGCGGCTACGGCCGCTATGTCGGCATCTCGGCGATGCCGTCGTCGCAGATCATCTACGGCATCGTCGTGATGTTCACGCTCAACCGCGACGTCACGCCGGAGAACGCCGGCGGGCTGTTCGGCATCGGCCTGCTGGCCGGCGTGGCGCTGATGTACAGCGCCATCCACCAGGGCCGCTGCTGCGCCGCGGCGATCAACGCCTCGAAGGACAAGCCGGAGATCTTCGGCCTGTCGCTGGCGCCGGCGGCGATCGTCGAGGGCTTCGCCGTGTTCGCCTTCATCTTCGCGCTGGTCGTCAGCGCCGGTGTCCCGGGCAGCTGACGGAGGCGGGGAACATGGCCAAGCGTCCGTCCGAGTCAAAGGTCTCCTCCGGCGTCGAGGCCCTGATCGCGAAACTGCGCGAGGAAGGCGCCGATGCGGGTCGCAACCGCGGCGAGGCGATCGTCGCCGACGCCGAGGCGCGCGCCAACTTCATCGTCAGCCAGGCCCGCGAGGAGGCGGAGCGCACCGTCGTCGAGGCGCGCACCGAGGCCGACCGGCTGCGCAAGGCGGCGGAGGAGGCGATGCGCGTTGCCGCGCGCGACACCATGCTGGACCTCAAGGGCCAGCTCTCCGAGCGCCTGTCGGGCGACGTCAGCCGGCTGATCTCCGACGAGCTGCGCGACGAGGACATGCTGAAGCGCATGATCCTCGAGGTCGCCGGCCGCGCCCGCGCAGAGGCCGGAGTCGACGGCGAGGAGGTCGAGATTCTGCTGCCGCGGGACGTGGTCGGGCTCGACGAGTTGCGCCGCGATCCCAAGGAACTCACCGAGGGCACGCTGACGCACCTCGTGCTGGCACTGGCCGGCGACATGCTGGTGAGCGGTGTCTCGTTCGGCGTCGCCGAGGACGACGAGCCGGGCATCCGCATGGTGCTGAAGGACAAGGACCTGACGGTCGATCTGACCGACAAGGCGGTCGCCGACCAGATCCTGCGCCACCTGCAGCCACGCTTCCGGGCGCTCTTGGAGGGCATCGTCAAGTGACGGGCGAGGACGCCTATACGATGCTGGTGTCCAGCCTGCCGTATCACGGGCCGTTGTTCGGCGCGAAGCAGCCGCCGTTGTCGCGCATCAAGCTGGACCAGCGACTGCGCATGCTGACCCCGGAGGACCGGGCGACGCTGGAGACGATCGAGAACGCGCTGCAATGGGACCGCCTGCCGCTCGAGCGCAGCGACGAGGAGTTCGTCGCCCGCGCCCGGCAGGCGATCGTCGGGCTCGACGACGGGGCGCTGGTCGAAGTCATGCGCCAGCGGCTGGAGTTGCGCACGCTGGTCGCGGCGCTGCGCCGCCGGGCGCGCGGCGACGGGCCGCCCGCGGGCCGCATCGCCTGGGGCTACGGCCGCTGGCTGGGCGCCATCGCGCGCAACTGGGGCGATACCACGTTCGGCATCGGCCGGGCCTTCCCCTGGGCGGCGGAGGCAGACCGGCTGTTGCGCGCCGGCGACGCCGTCGGGCTCGAGCGGCTGCTGCTGGACGTGCAGTGGCGCTACCTGGGCCGCGCCGCGGCGGAGCACCCGTTCGATCTCGTCGCCGTCGTCGTCTACGTCTTGAAGTGGAACGTGATCGACCGCTGGACGCATTACGACGCCGAGGCGGCGTCGCGGCGCTTCGCCCAACTGATCGAGCAGGGCCTCGCGCCTGCCGCCTGAAGGACCGCCCATGGCCAAGAAGCCCGCCAAGAAACCGAGCGCCAAGGCGCCGCCGCGCAACGCGCCGACCGCCCGCATCGCCGACGTGCAGGACGACATCGTCCGCATCGAGGCCGAGGAGGGCGGCCACCTGGTCAAGAACGAGGTGGTCTTGATTGCGCCGTCGCGGCCGGGCGAAGGCGGCCGCCAGGAGCACCTGAAGGCCGAACTGCTGCGTGTGCGCGGCCGCACCGCCGACGCCCAGGTTTATGAGAGCACGGAGGGCATCGCCGTCGGCGACGCGGTCGAGCAGACCGGCCAGATGCTTTCGGTCAAGCTGGGGCCGGGCCTCCTGGGCCAGGTCTACGACGGCCTGCAGCATCCGCTGGAGGGCCTGGCGGTCGAGTACGGCTATTTCCTGCCGCGCGGCGCCCATATCGAGCCGCTGGACGTCAGCCGCAAGTGGTCGTTCGTGCCGAAGATCACCGCCAACGCCGTGCTGCGCGCCGGCGACGTCATCGGCACGGTGCAGGAGGGGCGCTACACCCACAAGATCATGGCGCCCTTCGATCTGCGCGGCGAGGCGACGGTGGCCTGGGTCCAGGAGGGCAACTTCACGGTCGACGAGCCCATCGCGCGCATTGAAGACGCGGCCGGCCGGGCCCGCAATCTGACGCTGGCGCAGGACTGGCCCGTGCGCGTGCGCCTGCCTGATCGCCTGCTGCGCCGGCGCCTGTCCGAGCGGCTCTACCCGACGGAGCCGCTGGTCACCGGCCAGCGCCTGATCGACACGTTCTTCCCGGTGGCGCGCGGCGGCATGGCCTGCATCCCGGGCCCCTTCGGCGCCGGCAAGACGGTGCTGCAGAACCTGATCGCCAAGAACGCCGCCGTCGACATCGTCATCGTCGTCGCCTGCGGCGAGCGCGCGGGCGAAGTGGTCGAGACGATCACCGAGTTCCCGAAGCTCGACGACCCGCAGACCGGCGGCTCGCTGATGGACCGCACCATCATCATCTGCAACACCTCGTCGATGCCGGTCGCGGCGCGCGAGGCGTCGATCTACACCGGCATCACGCTGGGCGAGTACTACCGGCAGATGGGCTTCAGCGTGCTCTTGATCGCGGACTCGACCTCGCGCTGGGCGCAGGCGATGCGCGAGACCTCCGGCCGCCTGGAGGAGATCCCCGGCGAGGAGGCCTTCCCGGCCTACCTCGACAGCTCGATCAAGAACATCTACGAGCGCGCCGGCGTCATCCGGGCCAACGACGGCGCCGAGGGCAGCCTGACCATGATCGGCACCGTGTCGCCCGCCGGCGGCAACTTCGAGGAGCCGGTGACCCAGTCGACGCTGGCGACGGTCAAGACGTTCCTCGGTCTCTCGGCCGACCGCGCCTACAAACGCTTCTACCCGGCGGTCGACCCGTTGTTGTCCTGGTCCCGCTATCAGGGCCAGCTCGGCCGCTGGTACGCGGCCGAGCTGGGCGGCAGCTGGACCGAGCGCGTCGCGGAGTTGGTCGAGCTCTTGAAGCGCGGCGACGCGGTCTACCAGATGATGCAGGTAACCGGCGAGGAGGGCATCACGCTCGACGACTTCGTGACCTACCAGGCGTCGCTGTTCCTCGACATGGTCTATCTGCAGCAGGACGCCTTCGACGACGTCGACGCGGCGGTGCCGCTGGCGCGGCAGAAGGCGATGTTCGAGATGATCTAAGGCCTGGTCACGCGACCCTACGCCTTCGCCGACAAGGACGCCGCGCGCGACTACTTCACGCGCCTCACGGGCCTGTTCAAGAACCTCAACTACACCTCTGACAAATCGCCGGAATACGCCAGCCTGATCGAGCAGATCGAGGCGTTGGCCGCGGCCGTGCCGGAGACCGAGATCGTCGAAGCGGCGGAATAGCCCGGCGTCAGCCGAGGCCGTAGTACGCGATCGCGTTGTCGCGCCAGACCTTGCGCCGGTCGGCCTCCGGGAGCCCCTCGAGCGCGCGGTCGACGATCTCGACCCAGCGCGGGTAGGCGACCGCCAGCGTCGCGACGGGCCAGTCGCCGCCGAACATCACCCGGTCGGGCCCGAAGCAGTCGAGCGCGTGGTCGATGTAGGGCCTCAGCTGGCCCTCGCTCCAGTTGGCGTGATCGGCCTCGGTGGCGACCCCCGAGAGCTTGCAGACGACGTTGTCGCAGCCGGCCAGGTCGTGCATCTGCTGCCTCCAAGGCTCGGTGATGCCGTCCCTGATGCCCGGCTTGCCGATGTGGTTCAGCACCATGCGCACCTCCGGGCACTGCGCCACGAAGTCCAGCGTGGCGCCGAATTGTCGGTGGTAGATGCAGATCTCGAAGTGCAGGTCGTGGGCCGGCAGCAGCTTGACGCCCTCGATAAAGCCGGGGCGCAGGCAATAGGCGTCGTCGGCCTCGTCCTGCAGCAGCCGGCGGATGCCGCGCACCAGCGGAATCTCCGCGAGCTTGGCCAGGTCGCCTTCGACTTCGGCGCCCTGCTCCAGCGGCGCGTGGGCGACGATGGCCTGGATGCGCGGGTCCGCCGCCGCCAGTTCCGTGATCCACTCGGCCTCGGCGATACCGGCACCCGGCGACAGGTCGGCTTCGACGAAGACCAGCCGCTCGATCGCGACGTCCCCGGCGTGCTCGGTCAGGTCCTCGGGCCCGAAGCGGCGGGCCATCGCCGGGACGCGCGCATGCCAGTCGATCGGCCCCCGCGTGGTGTCCCAGAAGTGCACGTGCGTATCGACGATCCCGTAGTCCGGCATGGCTTCCCCCTCTTGGCCGCGCGCTCTGGCGCTTGACGGCATTATGCCGGCGCGGAGAGGGCTACGTCACGCAAGGCGGGCCGGCGCCTCCCGCAGCACGCGCCACAGCCCCCAGGCGGCCCAGAGGGCGATGAGGCGCAGTACATGCCAGTGCCGCCCCTCTTGCGCAGGCTCCAGCCGAGCGCGCCACGCGCCGCGCGTTACACGGCGCGGGCCTGCCACAGGGTCTGGGCGAGGGCGCCCAGGAAGACCCAGAGCAGAAGCGCGATGGCGATGGTGCCGAAGAACGGGATCGCCGCCACGAGCAACAGGACGGCAAAGCCGAGCGCCAAGGTGAGCAGCCGCAGGCCGAAGCCGGGCGCCGTGAGGCGGGCGCGCAGGGACATGCCGACCAGCCGCGAGCCCGTCCACTGCGCCGCGGCGACGCCGGCCAGCATCAGCGCCAGGAGGTAGGCGACGACCGCCACCGCGCCCAGCACGCCGCCTAGCACGGTGCCGAACAAGAGGCCGGCGCCGATCGGCACGGCGACGGCGACGGCGAAGCCGAGGAACAGGCTGGCCCAGGGTGACAGGCGCGCGGCGGCGATCGTGTTGGCGACGACCTCAGGCACCAGCGCTTCGACCGCCGCGCCGGCGATGGTGAAGGCGACGAAGCCGCCGAGCCAGACGGTGAGGGCGATCAGCAGCCACTGGCCGCCGCTGGGGAACGGCAGGTCCATGTCGCGCCGCTCGATGCCGCCGACGATCGTCGCCTCGGACGAGATCGCCGCGTCGCGGCGCGCGGCATAGCGCAGCCTGCCGCCGATGTGGGCGCCGGGCAGGATGCGCACGCGGCGGGCGTAGATGTCGGCATTGCCGGCGATCTCACCGGCCACGACGACATCGCCGCCGGTAAGGCGGGCGTCGCCGTCGACGCGGCCGTCGAGGGTCACGCGGCCACCGGCGATCACGGCGTCGCCGGCGATCCGGCTGGACGCCGAGACGTCGACGCGCCCGCCCGCGGCGATCAGGTCGTCGCTCAGCACCGCGTCGATCTCGATCAGGCCGCCTGCGATCAGCACGTCTTCGGCCGTGACGGCGCCGAGCCGCAGGTCGCCGCCGGAGGCGATCAGGTCGCTGAACTGCACGCGCGCGAGGCGCACGCGGCCGCCGGCGACGATGGCGTCGGTGCCCGTCGTGTCGCTGATCGCCACTTCGCCGCCGGCGACGATGGCGTCGTCGGCCAGCGTCGCGCTGACGCGCACACGGCGGCCGGCGACGTATTGCCGGGTCGCGTGCTCGCCGCTCAGCTCGACCAGCCGGTCGTGGCGGCCATAGCGATCGTCGTCATCGCCGGCCAGGGTGGGGCCGGCCAGGCCGGCCAGCAGCAGCGCCACGATGACGCCCCGGATCGCAACATGTGCCTGGACCATGCGATGCCCTCCGTCTTGCCGCCGTCGCGGGCCGCCGCCTACAGTTGCGCGCCGCCGCACCCGCAAGCCGTGACGTGTCCCATGAAAGCCCTCGACGGCCTCGTCGTCCTTGATCTCACGCATATGGTGGCGGGCCCGTTCGCCACAATGGTGCTGGCCGACCTTGGCGCGGAGACCATCAAGATCGAACCACCGGGCGGCGAGGCGACGCGCCGGCTGCTGGCCGACCAGCCGGCCTACCAGATCGACGGCCTCAGCGCCTACCTGCTCGCCTTGTCTTGCAACAAGAAGAGCCTGGGGCTTGATCTCAAATCGGAAAACGGACTCGCGCTGTTCCTGCGCCTGACCGAGGCCGCCGACGTGGTGGTGGACAACTTCAGCCCCGGCGTGACCCGGCGCCTGGGCATCGACCCGGCGACGCTCGGCGCCCGCAACCCGCGGGTCGTGACCTGCAGCATCACCGGCTTCGGCGGCGAATCCGACGCCGGCCGCACGGCGTTCGACCTGGTGGCGCAGGGCATGGGGGGCGGCATGTCGGTCACCGGCGAGCCGGACGGCCGCCCGGTGCGCGCCGGCATCCCCATCGGCGACCTGGGCGCGGCGCTGTTCGCGGTGATCGGCATCCAGGCGGCGCTGGCGGCGCGCGAGCGCAGCGGGACGGGACAGCATGTCGACATCGCCATGCTGGACGGCCAGATCAGCCTCTTGACCTACATGGCGACGATGGCGCTGATGGACGGCCGGCCGCCGGGCCGCGTCGGCAACGGCCACGTCAACCACGTGCCCTACGACACTTTCGCGACGCGGACCCGGGACCTGATCGTCGCCGTCGTCACCGACCACCACTGGCAGGCGCTGGTCGAAGAGCTGGGCCGCGACGACCTGCGTGAGCCGGCCTACGCCACGGCGGCCGGGCGGCTGGCGGCGCGCGACAAGATCACGGCGGTGCTGCGGCAGGCCCTCGCCGCCGACACCTGCGAGGCGTGGCTGGCTCGGCTCGACGCCCGGCGCATACCCGCGGCCCCGGTCAACGACATGCTCGCGGCGCTCGGCGACTCACAGGTGCTGGCCCGCAACATGGTGGTGGACCTGGCGCTCGCCGGCGGCACCGCGGGCGTGCCCGGCAACCCGGTCAAGCTCTCGGCGACGCCGGGCGAGGACTTCGCCCCGCCGCCCGCGGTCGGCGCCGACACGGACGCGGTGCTGCGCGACAAGTTGGGCCTGGACACGGCGGAGATCGCGGCGCTGCGCGACGCCGGCGTCGTCGCCTGACGCCCAAGTCCGCGGCGGTCTCCGGGCCCGACCACTCGGCGACGTAGTCGGCGGGGTCGGGGCGGCGCTGGTTGGCCGGCGGCGCCATGGCGGTGGTGCCGAGGTAGAGGAAGCCGACGATCTCGTCGTGGGACTGCAGGCCCAGGGCCGCCTTGACGCCGTCGTCATAGGCCGGGGCGCCGGTCTTCCACATGCAGCCCCAGCCCAGGGCGTGCGCCGCGATCATGATGTTCTGCGCCGCGCAGACCGCCGAGGCGATCTGCTCGACGGGCGGGATCTTGGGATGGTCCGGCTGCACCGTGGCGGCGACCGTGACGATCAGCGGCGCGCGCAAGGGCTTCGCGCGCTCCTTCTCGACCAGCGGCGCCGGCGCGTCGGGCTCGCGCGCCACAAGCGCCTGGGCCATGACGTCGCCGAGGCGCGCGCGCGCGTCCCCGCGCACCAGGATGAAGCGCCAGGGCCGCAGCTTGCCGTGGTCGGGCGCCCGCGCGCCGGCCGTCAGCAGCCGCTCGACGACGTCGTCCGGCGGCGCCGGCTCGGTGAGCTTGAGGGCGGAAGCGCGGCTGATGAGCGCGTCGACGGCATCCATGGCAAGAGCCCGATTTATCGTATGACGGGAAAGCGCGGAGCCGAATTAGTGTTTCCTGCTGGCGCCGGCAAGGCTCGTGCTAGCACGCGGGCGCGACCACTGTCGATGGCACGGCCGTGACATCGGCGGGGACACCGCCGCCACGGTTCCGTGCGGCCGACCCGGGGCGAACCGCGGGACAGAGTATTATAGGAGGGCAAAAAGTATAAGTGGTGTATCCGAAGAGCATAACTTAATATATGAACTTCTGAAGTATTACGACGTCTTTTGTCATACAACAATAGGTAATTCAACCTTAACCAAGATGCGTTTGACTAAGCCATTACGCCCGGTGCCTCCAAACAACTTCCGGTAACCCCCGAGAAGACCTGATTTGCGATAGCAAGCACTTATGCCCTCGATCGCCTGAACGTTTTTGTCGTTCAGGACTGCGAGTTCCTGCGGTCGCTGATCGTCAGCACGTTGCAGACGCTCGGCGTGGCGCGCACCGTGTCGGCGCCGAACGGTGCCGCGGCCGCCCTCATGCTCGAGGACATGAAGAAGACGTCGCACCGCACGGGCTTCAGTTCGGCGGACCTGGTGGTCACCGACGTCGCCATGCCGCGCCTGTCGGGCCTCGGCCTGCTGCGCTGGCTGCGCCAGAGCCGGGAGTCGCCGAACCGCTTCACACCCGTGCTGATGCTGAGCGTCGCGGCCCAGCGCCGCCAAGTCGAGCTGGCGCGCGACATGGGTGCGAACGAGTTCGTCTCGGTGCCGTTCACGGGCCGTACGGTGGCCGCGCACCTGCTGTCGATCATCGACCGGCCGCGCGACTTCGTGCACTGCGACACCTATTTCGGGCCGTGCCGGCGCCGCAAGCCGATCGACGCGCCGGTTCCGGACCGCCGCGTCACGAGCGAGGAGGACGTCAAGGTCCTCTACTTGGAGAAGAACCCGGACGAGACGCCGCACAAGCAGCCGGTCATGAAATTCAAGCTGCCCAACACGCTGCGCAGTCGCGTCGGCGGCGTGCCGGGGCGGCCCGGGGTCATCGACCCCAAGCTGGTGCGCGCGGCGGACCGCGAGATCACCGCCAAGCTCGAGGACTACTCGGTCTACTTCGAGCGCATCGTCGCCGACCTCAACGAGGCCATGAAGCGCGCCCTGACCGACCCGGACGAGCTCGACAGAGCCTACCGGCGGATCAGCGAGCTCGCCGTCGAACTGCGTAGCCAGGGCGTGGTGTTCGGCTACCCGCTGATCTCGACGGTCAGCAGCTCGATGTTCGGCTACGTCTACGAACCCAAGCAGGTCGACGCCGACCACATGGCGCTCGTCAAGGCCCATGTCGACATCATCAACAACGTCGTCAGCGAGCGCGTTTCAGGCGACGGCGGCGACCTGGGCGCCAGCCTGCTGACCGAGCTGAAACGCGCAAAGACCGTCTTCGAGGAGCGCCGCCGCGCCGCCGAGAGGGCGATGGCCGACCCGAAGGCCCGCGCCCGCGCGATCGTCCAGGGCCAAGCGCCGGCGGCGCAGCCGCGTTAACCAGGTCGGGCGCCCGGACGCGGCGCCAGCCTCAGGACAGTCCGACGACGCTCCCCGCCACCGCGCGCGGTGCGCCAGTGCGGCTTGGATTTTGCGCGAATTCACGACGAATCAAATACAGTATGGTTATCAGGCCGTTAGGCTTAATTGCCGCAACCAGATATTACCGTTAATGCCCCGCATTTGACTTAACGTCTCGCAAACCGCGTTTCGTAATTTGTCTTTAATTGACATGGGTTTGACTGTCGGAGGCAGTCCGGTGGACTGCCGGAACTGACCGCGTTCTTCTTCGGGGCCGAATTTGCGATGGCGAACACATACGCCCTCGACCGTCTGAACGTCCTCATCGTGCAGGACAGCGAGTTCCTGCGCTCGCTGATCGCAAGCACGTTGCAGACGCTCGGCGTCGCACGCACCGTCTCGGCGCCGAACGGCGAGGCGGCGGTGAAGATGCTGCAGGACATGCAGACTGCACCGCAACGCGCCGGCTTCAGCGCCGTCGACCTGGTCATCACCGACGTCGCCATGCCGCGGCTGTCCGGCCTGGGCCTGCTGCGCTGGCTGCGCCGGAGCCAGGCCTCGCCCAACCGCTTCGCGCCCGTCGTCATGCTCAGCGGCGCGGCCCAGCGCCGCCATGTGGAGCTGGCGCGCGACTTGGGCGCCAACGAGTTCATCGCCGTGCCGTTCACCGGCCAGACCATGGCGACGCGCCTCTTGGCGATCATCGACCGGCCGCGCGATTTCGTGCACTGCCCCGACTATTTCGGCCCCTGCCGGCGCCGCCAGGTCGCCATCGCGCCGGAGGCCGACCGCCGCGGCACGACGGAGGAGGACGTCAAGGTCGTCTATTCGGAGAAGGACCCGGAGGACACGCCGCGCAGCCAGGCGGTCATGCAGTTCCGCCTGCCCAACAAGCTGCGCAATCGTGTCGGCGGCGTGCCGGGGCGGGCGGGTGTCATCGACCCCAAGCTGGTGCAGGCGGCGGACAAGCAGATCGCCAGCCAGTCGGAGGACTACGCGGTCTATTTCGAACGCGTCGTCGCCGACCTCAACGCGGCGATGAAACGTTGTCTGGACGAGCCGCAGGACGCCGCCGCGGCCTATCTGCGCATCAACGAGCTGTCGGTCGAGCTGCGCGGCCAGGGCGTGGTGTTCGGCTACCCGCTGATCTCGACCGTCAGCCGCTCCCTGCATGGCTACACCCTGGACACGAAGCAGATCGACGCCGACCACAAGGCGCTGGTCAAGGCGCATATCGACATCATCAACAACGTCGTCGGCGAGCGCGTCTCGGGCGACGGCGGCGCCCTCGGCGCCAGCCTGCTGGCCGAGCTGAAACGCGCCAAGAGCGTCTTCGAACAGCGCCGCCGCGAGGCCGTGGCCGCCAGCGCCTGAGCCCTTTGCAGGCTCCCAAGCATCGGGCGTTAGGCGGCCGTCAACCAATCGCCGCTAGTCTCGACCCAGGAGTGGTGGGCTCCGCGCGCCGTCGCCTATGGGCACGACGCGCTGCATGGTCTTGTGCAGGAGCGCACCGCGATGAGCACCCAGATTGCGGGCGAGTCGGCCGCAACGGAGGCCGCCGCGCCGCCCGAGCCGGCGCCGGAGGCCCGTGGCGCGCCGGTCGACGGCGACGACGCTGCCGCGCTCGGCGACGCGGATCCCACGTTCTGCGACAAGGACTCGCCCAAGCTGGTCTTCGAAAGCGGCGCCTTCGCGCGCCTGGAGAGCGCCTACTTCCGCATGGCCGGCGCCACCGGCGAGGAACCGGTGCTGGTCTGCATGATGGGACCGCAGGAGGTCACGCTGCCGCTCGACTCGCTGCCCGAGCAGTTCGGCATCGCGGAAGACTCGGCCGACATGCAAATGCTGAAGAACGTCGCTGCGGCGCTGAAATACGTCTCCCTCCTGCGTATCGGCGACGCGCTGCCCAGCGAGATCATCAGCGGCGAGGCGTCCTGGGAGGTGCCGGAGCGATCCCAGGCGATGGCCTACAAGCGCGTCACCATCCAGCTCGCCGACGCCCTGTTCGGCAACGAGAAGGTGATCACCGACCCCGCGCTGCTCGAGCAGCTGGCCGAGGATCCGCAAGTGCGCAAGCGCATCTCCGAAGCCATCACCGAGGCCGCCAAGCGGCTGGAACTGGGCGAGGAGGGACGCGAGACGGTCATCGAGATGATCGAGGACCTGGCGCAGGAGCTGGCCTACGTCGAGACCCTGCGCGAGCAGGTCGGCAGCGTCTTCATGATCCGCAAGAAGATCGAGGAGGCGATCAAGATGCACAGCCGCGACGTCGGCATGGTCGACATCGCGCGCTCGGTCCTGCGCCTGCTGGTCCGTCCGGAGCGCGAGTTCGCGATGATCCTCGACCAGGCCGACGGGCAGACCGGCGAGATCATGGCGGTGCTGAAGAACCTGACGGCGCAGATCCGCTTCATCCGCATGATCCGCGACGAGCTGCACTGCCGTCTGTTGGCCTTCTCCGAGGTGATCGCCGCGTGGAACGACGTGGATCTCGATAGTTCCTACCGCCTCGCCAGCCTGCTGCGCGACACCCAGCGCTTCCTGGCGCCGCGCTACATGAGCGCGGACACCTGGGAACTGGTCAGCCGGCGCGACGGCGACGCGGTGGAGCAGGCCAGCGTCTCCTCGGCCTCGTCCGAAGTCATGTGGTAGCCGGCGCCGCACGCCGGCGGCCCGCGGCGGCGCCGCGGGCCCCTTCATTCAGAATCGGGAATTTGGCGGCGCGCTACCGGCCGTGCCCGCGGCCGCGTCTAGGGTCCGGACCCATAAAGGGGATTCCCTTTTCGGGCGAAGCATGATTCAAGCTCCCAACTGTTTGGGGGTTTGCCATGTCTGAGCACTGTTTCTGGCTTTCGGACGCTCAGTTCG
>Ga0049107_10000060_pt1 | contig 28404 bp, 31 predicted proteins | sample WorMetilPIANOSA1_FD_61187 | JGI IMG/M metagenome (GOLD analysis project Ga0049107, IMG submission 61187) | Marine gutless worms symbiont microbial communities from Max Planck institute for Marine Microbiology, Germany - Olavius ilvae PIANOSA.1 | ecosystem: Host-associated > Annelida > Digestive...
CGGTCAGTTCGTACTGGCACATCGCAAGCTCCCATCGTTTGGAAGCTTGAATCAGATCACCGCCGATTCGGGAATCCCATTTATGGGTTCATGACCTAGGCGTCCAGCAGCGCCGGCGTGTCGGCCCGCAGGCGTTCGGCGAGAGCGGTCGCGGCGGCCCGCATCGCGCCGACCGCCCTGCTCGGCCGCGTCGGCGACGACCACGCGGGGCGCGTGCTGCTCGCCAACCTCGACGCCGCGGGCGTCGACCGGACGGGTGTCGCCGTCGCCGAGAACGAGGCCTCCGGCATGAGCGTCGCCATCGTCGACGCGGCCGGCGACTACGGCGCGGTGATCGTCTTGGCCGCGAACCTCGGCATCGACGTCGCGGAGGCGGCGATCCCCGCCAGCGTCCGCGTCGTGCTGCTGCAGAACGAGGTCCCCGAGACCGCGAACCTGGCGCTGGCCGAGCGCGCCCGCGCCGCCGGCGCCCGGGTCTTCCTCAACGCCGCCCCGGCGCGCCCGTTCGAGACCGCCCTGCGGTCGCTCGTCGACGTGCTGATCGTCAACCGCGTCGAGGCCGCCGGCCTGTGGGGCCGGGAGGTCGCCACGACGGAAGACGCCCTGGCCGCCGCGCGGGCGCTGGCCGCGGACGGCACCGCGATCGTCACCCTCGGCGCCGACGGCGCCGTCCTGGCGGACGGCGACGTACGCCACCGGCCGGCGTCGTCTCCACCCACGGCGCCGGCGACGCGTTCGCGGGCGCCCTGGCGGCGCATGTAGCGATGGGCGCGGGGCTGGAAGCGGCGCTAGACGAGGCCCAGAGTGCCGCCGCCCGACACGTTGCAGGGGGGACGGCGGGCTAGGGGCCAAGGCGGGCCGGCTTGGCGAACCTGGCCGCGCGTGGCCATGGCGGCCGGCGCCGTCGACGCTGACGGCCACTCGGCGGAAGCGCTTCACCTCGCTTCACATGTGACACACAGAGCGGCGCGCCAGGCTTTCACGCCCGAAGTTGCACAAATGCCCGCATACTCCCGCCGCAAATCTCGCCTACACTTTGAGTGACGGCCCGCTAACGGACAGGCGACCTGCACCATGATGCTTCGACGGCCCTACGTGCTCTTGCTGCTCGGGCTCTGCATGTTGCCGCTGCCGGTTCGAGCCGCAGACATGCCAGAACCGGATTACTCGCAGCTCTCCAGCGCTGAACTCGAGCGCGTGTTCTTCGACAAGCTCATGGACGGCGACCGGGTCGCCTACAGGAACATGAACTTGCTGGTTGGATTACCGCACTTCAACGAACTCGTGCGGCGCCGGTTCGGCTGCCTGCGCAGCAACGCGTCGGGCAACGCCGATAAGGGCTGGACGCTCGCGAACGACGTGTTCGTGATGCTCGGCGGGCCTCCGGACGACTTTCGCCTCGTCGACGACCGTTACGTCGTTGGCTCCGCCTGCCGGCACCACTCGTGTGACGAAAAAGGCATCATTATTGCCGACCTGCGCGAGCGGGAGATCGCCTTTGGGTTCTTGCACTACAGCCAGTGGGCGCCCATCAGTCCAAGGCGCCGAAACAGGGCCGGATACGTGTCCGTCTTCGTCGATCCTGAGGTCGACAAGGGCAGCCTGACAGACCTGTCCCGGATCGTACGTGAGTGGTCGGCACCCTTTCTCCGACAGGCGCGGCCGGTGAAGAGCTACGCGTTCAGGTGCGACGAGGGAGGCTAACTTGTGCGAGACGGTAATGGCCGACCAGAGGCGGCAAGCGCACGGTGCGCCATGAGTCGTCGACGGCTTCTTGCGTTCCTGTCCATCGTGCTCCTAGTGCTGCCGGGGCCGCTAGCTGCTGCAGACGAGCAGGAACCGGACTACTCACAGCTCTCCAGCGCTGAACTCGAGCGCGTGTTCTTCGACAAGCTCATGGACGGCGACCGGGTCGCCTATAGGAACATGAACGTGCTTGTCTGGAAGCCTCACTACAGCGAGCTCGTGAAGCGCCGTTTCGGCTGCTTGCGCAGCAATGCGTCCGGCAACGCGGACAAGGGGTGGACGCTCGCCAGAGATGTCATTGCCATGCTTGGCGGCCCTCCTGACCGTTTCCGCATTGTCGATGACCGGTACATTGTTGGATCCGCCTGCCGGGGCCACTACTGCCCGGAAGAGGGCATCATGATTGCCGACCTGCGCGACCGACGGATCGCCTTCGGCTTGTTGCACTATGTCAGGTGGGCGCCTGCCGGTCCAAAGTACTGGGATGCGCCAATCGACCACGATGGATACCTCTCGATCTTCGTCGATCCGGAGGTCGACATGGGCAGCCTGACAGATCTGTCCCGGATCGTACGTGAGTGGTCGGCGCCCTTTCTCCGACAGGCGCGGCCAGTGACGCTCTATGCAATCCGATGCGATCGCGAGCAATGAGGTCTTCGGCGGCGCCTGCAGCGTCAACCCCTTCAGGTAGTTGGCCTCTATTCTGCGACAATCAGTGACGGCCCGCCAACAGAACAGGCGACGTGAACCATGATCATTCGATGGCCCTGCGTCCTCTTGCTGCTGGCGCTCTGCGCACTGCCGCAGCCGCTACCTGCTGCAGACGAGCCGGAACCGGACTATGCGGCGCTCTCGAGCGCTGAACTCGAGCGCGTGTTTTTCGACAAGCTCATGGACGGCGACCGGGTCGCGTACACCGACATGAACGACTTGGTTTGGGAACCCGTATACAAAGAGCTCGTGAACCGCCGGTTCGGCTGCCTGCGAAGCAACGCAACACGCAATGCCGACCGGGGATGGACCCTGGCTGACGACATCGCCGCCATGCTTGGTGGCCCACCTGCCGACTTTCGCATCGTAGACGGCCGCTTTGTCGTCGGTTCGGCGTGCAGAGCGCACTCCTGCCCGGAAAAGGGCCTCCTGATCGCTGATCTGCTTGAGCGACGCGTTACCTTCGGACTATTGCACTACGTCAGGTGGGCTCCCGCCAGTCCGAAGTACTGGGACGCGCCATTCAATGACGAGGGGTTCCTTTCTGTTTTCGTTGACCCAGATATGGCGGCAGCGCAGGTACGCGAAGTATCCCGAGTCGTGGAGGTGTGGGCGACAGATTTCCTGGTGAGCACACCGGTGCAGGCTTATGGCGTCAGGTGCGACCCCAATCGCTAGGGCGAGCACGCCGTCACGGAAGCGTGCGCTGAAGGTAGTCTGCCTCCCTCCTACGACGCCTGTCATGCGGATCCCTGAAGTTCCGCAATTCGTCGACCATTGCCTGAGTGTCAAGACCGGTCAAGGCTGCCCAGAAGTCCGGTGTGCTGAGATGCAGGTTCTCGCCGTACTGCACTGCGACGCTGAGTGCGACCGTGCGCATCTCTTCTGGCAGGCCAGTAAAGGTCTCGGATTCGCCAGCCTGCCGCATCGCTCTGTCAAAGTTTCTCTCTAGGCCGTCCCGAATCTGACTGTACTTGGCGTCCGAGAGATGCGCCGCTTCACTTGACGTTATGGAAATTGGGTTCTCGTCGACAAAGTCCTTCGCAGCCTTGCCCTTTATCTCCAGATACGGTTTCAGCCTCTCGGCCAAAGCTGGATCAAGTCCATAGTCCTTCACGAGCGTGTTGAGATCGCGCGTGCTCATCTGCCCGAGGTCGACGCCGGCACCGATCGTCGGGCCGCTGCTGGCATCGGGCTGCTGGTCTCCGTCTTCAAGCACATACATCTTGAGCCGCCAGCCCTCCTGCATACGGATGAAGTCAAGATCGATGTCGCGTAGGTTCTTGGGCGTAGGAAGCGGCGGTGACCGGACGGCGGATCGGCGGGGTGTGCGCTTCCGTTGCATCCGGACGCTTGGCGTGAGGATTGAAGATGGTGCCCGGATGGTCCGGGGCCGGGCGTTTCGGTCGGATCGGCGGCGTGCCACGCGCGGCCGTGTCGGGGCGCGCGGCGGACGGGTTGATGCCGGGGAGAACCCGGACCGGGCCTGGGCGCCGCGGCATGGTCGTGCCGAGCCGATCTTCCCGGCGCTTCGGCTTGGCGGGCGCGGACGCGGCCTCCTCGGGCTGCGCTGAACCGGCCGCAGCCGTCGCCGCCGCGAACGGATCGGGCCACGGGGTGCGCGCCGGCCGCGGCGCCGTCGCGCGCTTGAGCGCGCGCTCGGTCTCGCCGCCGGGGGCGAGCCAGCCGTCGGCCTTGAGGCCGTTGTCGCGCTGGAAGCGGCGCAGGCCGTCGTCGAGGCCAAAGTCGAAACTGTCCTCGCGCGCGCCGGCGCGCGGTTCGACATAGCCCAAGCGGCCGAGGGTCTGTCGGGTGTTGAAGACGTCTCGGCGGCGGTTGTGGCGGCCAGTGCCGACGGGGGTGAGCAGACCGAAGGGAGCGAAGGGCATAGTTCCTCCGTGCAGGCAAAGAAAAAGCCCCGCGGAAGCGGCGCTATTTCGGCCGCCAGGCGGCGGATTGTGGGATGGGTCGGGAGGTCGGCGCACCCATTGGGCGCACCTGTCCCCACGACAGAGTCCCATGTAGCAGTTCGGGCTGCCGGAGTCAAGAACAAAACAGGAACAAATACGGGTGCTGCCGCAAGGCGCCACCCAGCCGCCTCCGGCAGCCTGACTATCTCTCTTGCCGGCGTTGAGGCGAAAGCTGGCGGGGACGGAGGGAGACACTTCGAACCCGAACCAGTCCCCCTACGCCAAGGCTTCGGGTGACACTCCTTCGCCCGAGTGCGGTTCCGGCCGGCCTACTGGCGTAAGCCAGCCGAAGCTCGCAGAGCGAAAGCTGGCGGAGAGGGAGGGATTCGAACCCTCGGTACCCGTGAAGGGTACAACGGTTTTCGAGACCGCCCCGTTCAACCACTCCGGCACCTCTCCGCGGTCGCAGGGCCCCGTTTCGGGCGGCGCGGACCCTAATACAGGCGATATCGGCGCGCAAGGCGGGCGCCCGGTCCGGGCCCCTCACGGCCCCTCGCGACCGTTGACACGGCCGGCGCGCTGCGTATAGTCGCGCGCGCCGGCGGGCGCCCTGTCTCTTCCTGGGACGGCGGGTCCGCCTGTCCTTTTTCATGCGCGCACGGAAGCGAGCGAGATGTACGCAGTCATCCGGACCGGCGGCAAGCAGTACCGGGTCGCCCCCGGCGACATCATCGCCGTCGAAAAGCTGGCCGGCGAGAAGGGCGAGGCCGTGACCTTCGGCGACGTGCTGATGCTGGGCGACGACAAGGGCCAGACCGTTGGCAGCCCGACCATCGCCGGCGCCGCGGTCTCGGCCGAGGTCGTCGACCAGACCCGGGGCGACAAGATCACGGTCTTCAAGTTCAAGCGCCGCAAGGGCTATCGCCGCACCAAGGGCCACCGCCAGGACCTGACCGTCGTGCGCATCACCGACGTCGGCGGCAAGGGCGCCAAGAAGGCCCCGGCCAAGAAGGCGGCGGCGCCGAAGGCCGAAGCCAAGGCGCCGGAGCCCAAGGCCGAGACCGAGACCGAGGCGCCGAAGACCGAGGCAGAGGCCGCGGCCAAGCCGGCGGCGAAGAAGGCGCCAGCCAAGAAGGCCCCGGTTAAGAAAGCGACGACCGGCACCAAGGCCGCGGCGGCGAAGAAGCCGGCGGCCAAGAAGGCCCCGGCGAAGAAGCCCGCCGCCAAGGCGGACGACGCCGGCGAGACGAAGGAGTAGACCATGGCGCACAAGAAGGCAGGCGGCAGCTCGCGCAACGGGCGCGACAGCGCCGGGCGCCGGCTGGGCGTCAAGAAGTACGGCGGCGAGAAGGTCATCCCCGGCAACATCCTGATCCGCCAGCGCGGCACCAAGTTCCATCCCGGCGAGAACGTCGGCATGGGCAAGGACCACACGCTGTTCGCCACCACCGAGGGCCATGTCCGCTTCGACCGCAAGGCGGGCGGGCGCACGTTCGTCTCCGTCGCTCCTGCCGCGGTGACGCCGGCGGAGTAACGCGGGACCGACCGCCGAGAGTTTCGGAAGGGGAATGGCAGGCCATTCCCCTTCAGTCGTTTTGGAGCGCCCCATGAAGTTCCTCGACGAGGCCAAGGTCAGTCTGACGGCGGGGGCCGGCGGCGACGGCTGCGTCAGCTTCCGGCGCGAGAAGTACGTGCCGCGCGGCGGGCCGGACGGTGGCGACGGCGGCCGCGGTGGCGACGTCGTGGCCGAGGCGGTTGAGGGGCTCAATACGCTGATCGACTACCGCTACCGCCAGCACTTCAAGGCCGCGCGCGGCACCCACGGCATGGGCCGCAACCGCAGCGGCCCCGCCGGCGTCGACGTCGTGCTGCGCCTGCCGGTCGGCACCCAGGTGCTGGCCGAGGACCGCACCACGGTGCTGGCCGACCTGACCGTGGTGGGCGACCGCGTCGTGCTCGCCAAGGGAGGCCGCGGCGGACGCGGCAACGCCCAGTTCAAGTCGTCCACCAACCAGGCGCCGCGCCAGGCCGAGCCCGGCGGCGCGGCCGAGGCCCTGTGGGTCTGGCTGCGCCTCAAGCTGATCGCCGACGCCGGCCTCATCGGCCTGCCCAACGCCGGCAAGTCGACGTTCCTCGCCGCGGTCAGCCGCGCCCGCCCGAAGATCGCCGACTATCCGTTCACCACGCTGCATCCGGTGCTGGGCGTGGTGTCGAGTGATGGCGGCGAGTTCGTGCTGGCCGACATCCCCGGGCTGATCGAGGGCGCGCACCGGGGCAAGGGCCTGGGCGACCGTTTCCTGGGCCACGTCGAGCGCTGCCGCGTGCTGTTGCACCTGGTCGACGGCACCGCCGCGCCCGACGCCATCGCCCAGGCCTACCGCACCGTACGGCACGAGCTCGACGCCTATGGCGGCGGCCTCGTCGACAAACCGGAGGTGGTGGCGCTCAACAAGGTCGACGCAGTGCCCGCGGACGCGCGCGCCGACCGCCGGGCGGCCCTGGAAGCCGCCGCCGGCGGGGCCGTGCTCGAGCTCTCGGGCGCCGCGGGGGAGGGCGTGCCGGAGGCGCTGCGCGCCCTCGCCCGGGTTATCGACGCCGCGACCGAGGTCGAGGCGCCGCGCGCGGAGTACGTGCCGTGAGCGAGGCCCCCGAGACGCCGGCGCTCTTGGCCGGGGTGCGCCGGCTCGTCGTCAAGGTCGGCTCCGCGCTCTTGGTCGAGGACGGCGGCGCCGTGCGCGGCGCCTGGCTCGACGCGCTGGCCGTCGACGTCGCGGACCTGCGCACGCGCGGCACCGAGGTGCTACTGGTCTCCTCCGGCGCGATTGCCGTCGGCCGTCAGATGCTGGGTCTGGCGCGGGGCCCGCGCAACCGCGCGCTGCGCCTGGAGGAGAGCCAGGCCGCGGCGGCGGCGGGGCAGATCCGCCTCGCCCATGCCTGGCAAGAGAGCCTGGCGCGCTACGACGTGCCCGTGGCCCAGATCCTCCTGACCACGGAGGACACCGAGAGCCGGCGCCGCGCGCTCAACGCCCGCTCGACCCTGGCGACACTGCTGCGCCTGGGCGTCTGCCCGGTGATCAACGAGAACGACACGGTGGCGACGGACGAGATCCGTTTCGGCGACAACGACCGGCTGGCGGCGCGGGTGGCCCAGCTCGTCGGCGCCGACGCCTGCGTCCTGTTGAGCGACATCGACGGCCTCTACACCGCCGACCCGGCGACGGACGCCGAGGCGCGCCACGTGCCCCACGTTCCGGCGATCACGCCCGAGGTCGAGGCCTGGGCCGGCCGGCCGCGCACGGAGGACGGCTCCGGCGGCATGGTGACGAAGCTGGCCGCGGCGCGCATCGCGACGGGCGCCGGCTGCCGCCTGGCCATCGCCGACGGCCGCGCGCTGCACCCGTTGAAGGCGCTCGACGGCGGCGGGCGGGCGACCTGGTTCGCCTCGCGCGAGGGGCCGCGCAGCGCGCGCAAGCACTGGATCAGCGCCGCCCTCAACCCGGTCGGCGTGGTGGTCGTCGACGACGGTGCGGCGCGGGCGCTGGCCCGCGGCAAGAGCCTCTTGCCGGCCGGCGTCGCGGCTGTCGAGGGGCAGTTCCAGCGCGGCGACGCGGTGGTCGTGCGCGACCGCGCCGGGGCCGAGCTGGCGCGTGGCCTGATCGCCTACAACGCCGCCGATGCGCGCCGTATCGCCGGGCACAAGAGCAGTGAAATCGAGGCGCTGGTCGGCTACCGTGGCCGCGAGGAGATGATCCACCGCGACGACCTTGTGGTGGGCCCGGCGAATGCCGAGGGAGAAGAGACGTGAGCGCCGTTGAGCATTTGGACGCGCCCGACCTCGAAGCGCAGATGATGGCCCTGGGCCGCGCCGCGCGCGAGGCGGCGCACGTGCTGGGGCTGGCCGGGCGCGCCGCCAAGGACGCGGCGCTCAACGCCGCCGCGGCGGCGATCCGGGACCGCGCGGCCGAACTGATGGCGGCCAACGCCGCCGACATGGCCGTCGGCCGCGACAAGGGCCTGACCGCGGCGCTGCTCGACCGGCTGGAGCTGACGCCGGAACGTATCGAGGGCATGACCGAGGGCCTGGAGTCGATCGCCGCCTTCAAGGACCCGGTCGGCGACGTCGTTGCCGCCTGGGAGCGGCCCAACGGCCTCAAGATCGAGCGCGTGCGCGTGCCGCTGGGCGTTATCGGCGTGATCTACGAATCCCGGCCCAACGTCACCGCCGACGCCGGCGGGCTGTGTCTCAAGGCCGGCAACGCCGCCGTGCTGCGCGGCGGCTCGGAGAGCTTCAACTCCAGCCGGGCCATCGTCGCCTGCCTGCACGACGGCCTCGCCGCCGCCGGCCTGCCGGAGGCCGCGGTGCAGCTGTTGCCGACCACCGACCGGGCCGCCGTCGGCCTGCTGCTGCAGATGAGCGAGTACGTCGACGTCATCGTGCCGCGTGGCGGCAAGTCGCTGATCGCGCGGGTGCAGGCGGAGGCGCGCATGCCGGTGTTCGCGCACCTCGAGGGCTTGTGTCACACCTATGTGCACGCGAGCGCCGACCCGGCGATGGCCCGCGCCATCGTCGTCAACGCCAAGATGCGGCGCACCAGCATCTGCGGCGCGACGGAGACGGTGCTCTTGGACCGCGCGGCGACGGACCTGCTGCCCGGCCTTGTCGACGATCTGGTCGCCGCCGGCTGCGAGGTCCGCGGCGACGCGGCGGCGCAAGGGCTCGACCCGCGCGTGACGCCCGCCAGCGACGCCGACTGGACGACCGAGTACCTCGACGCCATCGTCTCGCTGAAGCTGGTCGACGGCGTCGCCGAGGCGGTCGACTGGGTCAACCACCACGGCTCGAGCCACACCGACGCCATCGTCGCCACGGACGCCGCCGCCGCCGAGACCTTCCTGCGCGAGGTCGACTCCGCGATCGTGCTGCACAACGCCTCGACCCAGTACGCCGACGGTGGCGAGTTCGGCATGGGAGCGGAGATCGGCATCTCGACGGGCAAGATGCACGCGCGCGGGCCCGTCGGCGTCGAGGAGCTGACCAGCTACAAGTACATCGTGCGCGGCAGCGGCCAGGCCCGCCCGTGAGGCCTGCCGGCCCGGCCGTCGGCGCCCGTGCACGGTGACATCGTGCCCGGCGCGCCCTTGTGGCGGGGCCTGCGGATCGGTGTGCTGGGCGGCTCGTTCAACCCGGCGCACGCCGGCCACGCCTACGTCAGCGAACTGGCGCTGGCCCGCCTGGGCCTCGACGCGGTGTGGTGGCTGGTCTCGCCGCAGAACCCGCTGAAGCCCGCCGCCGGCATGGCCGACCTGCGTGAGCGCCTGGCGGCCGCCCGGGCGCTGGCCAGCCACCCGCGCATCGTCGTCAGCGACCTGGAGCGCCGCCTGGGCACCCGCTACACCGCCGACACCCTCGCGGCCTTGCGCCGGCGCTGGCCGGCCACCACGTTTATCTGGTTGATGGGAGCGGACAATCTGGCTCAGATCCCGGCATGGCAGCGCTGGTCACAGATATTCAATACGACCGTCATTGCGGCGTTTGCCCGCAAACCCTATGATTCCAATGCGTTGGCCGGTCGTGCGGCACAGCGGTTCCGGCGTGCTAGGCTTGTCCCCGGGCGGGCCCGGAGCCTTGGGCTTGCGGCGCCGCCCGCCTGGGTGTTCCTGCCGGTACGGCACCACCCGGAATCGGCCAGCGCGATCCGTGCCCGCCATGGTGGCGGGGGCGGCCCTGAAACCGCAAGAGAAGTGAGGTCGACGTCATAACAGACACGCGACGTGAAGCGGTCCCGTCGGCGGTAGAGGACACCCTCGCCGTCGGCGAGAAATCGCTCGACGATGATCTGGCGCAGGACGTCAAGGTCATCCCCCTGGCCGGCAAGTCCGTGATTGCCGACTACATGGTCATCGCCACCGGCGGCTCCGCCCGCCACCTGGGCGCGATGGCACAGCACCTCCTGGAACGGCTGAAGGCGAACGGCGTGCGCGGTGTGCGCGAGGAAGGCCGTGCCGCCGGCGACTGGGTCCTGCTCGACGCGGGCGACGTCATCGTCCACCTGTTCCGGCCCGAGGTGCGGGCGTATTACGATCTGGAGAAGCTGTGGGAAGCGGACCTGCCGCAGCTTGCCGCGGACCGGGCTTCGAGCCTGAGCGCCTGACAGGCGTCGCGGCCCCGGCGCGACCTGCCGGCCGCAATCGTGCGCCTGCTGATCGCCGCCATCGGCCGCGCCCGCCAGGGGCCCGAAGCCGCCCTCATCGACACCTACGCCGCGCGCCTCACCGTGTGGCGCCTCACCGTGCGGGAGCTGGAGGTGCGCAAGCGCCTGAGCGGCCCCGAACGCACCGCAGCGGAGGGCGCGCTGCTGCGCGACGCCGTGCCGCCGGGCGCCCGGGTCGTGGCGCTGGACGAACGCGGCCGCGATCTCTCGAGCGCCGGGCTGGCCGAGCGCCTGCGCGGCTGGCAGGACGACGGGGTCGGCGATGCCGCGTTCCTGATCGGCGGCGCCGACGGGCTCGACGAGGGCATCCGGGCGCGCGCCGACCTGACCCTGGCGTTCGGGCGGCAGACCTGGCCGCACCTCATGGTCCGCGCCATGCTGGCGGAGCAGCTCTATCGGGCGCAGCAGATCGTCGCCGGCCACCCCTATCACCGGGAATGACGGGGCTCAGGGCGGCGCCCGGTCCTCGGCGGCGGGCAGCTCGCGCGCCAGGCCGCGCAGCAGTTCGCGCAGCCGGTCGCGCGTCTCCGCCGACAGGCGCCGGCCGGACGGCATGCCGGCGATCTCACGCTGCAGCGCGGCGTGCAGCTCGTAGAGGGAGCGCCGGACGTCGCGCTCCTGGGCAAGACCAGACATGGGGGCCCCTCTCACGCGCGGTCGCGCGGTGCGTCAAAGGTCGGTCCATGTCCCCGGAAACGTGGATTTTCGGCGGCTTTGGGCCGCGAGACCAGGATAATGAACTGCAATGCAAGCTTTCGCGCCGTGTGATGCAGGCTCAAATCGCCCGTATTCCGCCATAGTCCGTGCCTATAGGATGCGCCCCCTCGGACACCACTTGACGATTCGCGTGCGCCCCGTTCGCCTGATCCTCGTCCTGCTGCTGCTGGCCACCGGTGCCGTGCCGGCCTTGGCCGACCGCGAGTCGGAGGTGCGCTCGCAGGTTGCGCGGCTGGAGCGGCAGCTCGCCGCCCTGCGTGGCGAGGGGCGCACCCTCGACGCCGAGGCGCAACGGCTGGACGACGAGCTGATCCGCGTGCGCGCCGAGAGCATCGTCGCCGCCCGCTCGGCGCAGCAGCACGAGGCCGCCGTCGCGCGGCTGGAGGGCGAATTGGCACGTCTCGCCGACGACCGGACGGCCAAGACGGCGGCGCTGGCGGCGCGGCGGTCGGCCATGGCCGACACGCTGGGTGCCCTGACCCGCCTGGCGCTGCGCCCGCCGGAGGCGATGCTGGCCATGCCCGGCGACGCCAACGACGCGGTGCGCGGCGGCCTGTTGCTGCGTGCCGCCGTGCCGCGCCTGGAGGCGCGCGCCGACCGGCTGCGGCGCGATCTCGCGGCGCTGAACGCGCTGACCCGCGAGATCGCGACGCGGCGCGCCGAACTGGTCGCGGCGGGCGACGAACTGGCCGCGGAGCAGGCGCGGCTCAGGGGCCTGGCCGACCGCAAGGCCGAACTCAAGGCCGAAGTCGAGGGCCGCCGCGGCGCGATCGACGACCGCATCGCCCGCATGGTCGGCGAAGCGCGCGACCTGGGCGACCTGATGCGACGCCTGGAAGCGGACAGGATTGAACGCGACCGCGCCGCCCGGGCGCGCGAGACACGCGAACGTGAAGCCGCGGCGCAGGCGGCGGCAGAGCCGCCGGCGGTCGCACCGGCTCCCGCCGAAACGCCCCCCGAGGCACCGCCCGAGGTCGCCGCGCTGGCGCCCGACGCGCCGCTGCTGCCGGAAGAGGCGGCGCCGTTCTCCAGTGCCCGCGGCGGCCTGATTCCGCCGGTGCGCGGCCAGCTGGTGCGCGGCTACGGCGAGGCCACCGGCTACGGCCAGACGACCAAGGGTATGACGCTCGAAACCCTGCCGGGCGCCCAGGTGGTGGCGCCCTATGACGGGCGCATCGCGTTCGTCGGCCCGTTCCGCGATTTCGGCCTCATCTTGATCATCGAACATGGCGAGGGATATCATTCCCTCATCGCCGGCATGGCCGGCTCCAGCGCCGCCGTCGGGCAGTGGGTCCTGGCCGGCGAACCGTTGGGTACGACCGTCGATGGCGGGATGGACCGGGACGCGACGGCATCTACCATCTATGTCGAATTGCGACGCGGAGGTCAGCCGATCGATCCTCTGCCCTGGTTCCCCTCCGGCACAGACAAGGTAAGCGGATGATAAATCGGTTCATGCAGGCGGCGGGCATCGTCGCCGTCGCCTTCGCGCTAGTCCTCCCGGCGTCGGCCCAAACCAACGAGACCTACCGGCAGCTTGAGCTGTTCGGCGACATCTTCGAGCGCGTGCGCGCCGACTATGTCGACGAGAATACCGACGAGGATCTCATCGAGTCGGCGATCAACGGCATGCTGCACTCGCTGGACCCGCACTCCAGCTACCTCAACGAAAAGAACTTCCGCGACATGCAGGTGCAGACGCGCGGCGAGTTCGGCGGCTTGGGCATCGAAGTCACGATGGAGCAGGGCTTGATCAAGGTGGTCTCGCCGATCGACGGCACGCCGGCCGCCGCGGCCGGGCTGCAGTCCGGCGACCTGATCAGCCACCTGGACGGCAAGCCGGTCCTGGGCCTGTCGCTCAGCGAGGCGGTCGAACGCATGCGCGGGCCGGTCTCGAGCGACATCCTGCTGACGATCCGGCGCGAGGCGGTGGAGCCGTTCGATGTCACCATCACGCGCGACGTCATCAAGATCCAATCGGTGCGCAGCCAGTTCGAGGGCGAGGACATCGTCTACGTCCGCGTCACCACCTTCAACGAGCAGACCTATCCGGGCCTGGAGCGGGCGCTGACCAAGGCGCGCGAGGAGGCCGGCGACAGCCTGTCCGGGGTCGTGCTGGACCTGCGCAACAACCCGGGTGGCCTTCTGGACCAGGCGATCAAGGTGTCGGATGCCTTCCTCGACCGCGGCGAGATCGTCTCGACCCGCGGCCGCCAGCCGGAGGACGCCTCGCGCTACAACGCCTCGCCCGGCGACCTGGCCGAGGGCCTGCCGATCGTCGTCCTGATCAACCGCGGCTCGGCCTCGGCGTCGGAGATCGTCGCCGGCGCACTGCAGGATCACCGCCGGGCGGTCGTCCTGGGCACGCGCTCGTTCGGCAAGGGCTCGGTGCAGACGATCATCCCGATCCCCGGCCACGGCGCTATGCGCCTGACGACGTCGCGCTACTACACGCCCAGCGGCACCTCGATCCAGGTCACGGGCATCGAACCGGACATCGAGGTCGAGCAGGCGCGCGTCGAAGTCGTGGAGTCGCGCGGTCGCCTGCGCGAGGGCGACCTGCGCAACGCGCTGTCCAACGAGGCGGATGGCGAAGAGGCCGCGGAGGCGGCCGAAGGGGAAGACGACGAGGGCGACTATCAGCTGGCCCGCGCCGTCGACCTGCTGCGCGGCATCGCGCTGTATCGCTCACGGGTAGTGAACTGAGGCCCGGGAAGGGCAGCGCGGGAGTGCCGGACGGAGACGCGAGCGACGGCGCGCGGCAGTGAGCGAGTCGGAAAAAAAGCGGCGGTTCAAGGTGCCGAAGGTCAGCTTGCGGCTGCCGCGTCTGCGGCTGCCACGCATGCGGCTGCCACGCCCGCGCCTGCGGCTGCCGCGGCCGCACGTCACGGCGCTGCCGATCGCCTGGGCGTTGCTGGTCTGCCTCGTCGGCGGCACCGCGGTGTGGCTGCAGCTCACCCACGTGCCACCGCCGGAGGAGACGCCGTCGGCCGACGCCGGGGCGCCGCCCGGCGCTGAGCCCGGCGACGAATCGACGGCCGAGGCAACGAACGGCCACGGCACGCCGGCCGAAGGCGAAGCGGCAACGGCGGAGGCGGCGCCGGGCCGCGCCGACGTGCCGCTGCAGATCGCGCGGGGGCCGGGCTCCCTGGTCGTGGCGCCGGTGCCGGAGTTGACGGAGGAGACCGAGCGCGGGCCGCTGCCGCGCATCGCGCTGGACGGCCGCCAGCCCTGGCAGGTCTATTCCCGGCCCTTCGACCAGAGCGACCGGCGGCCGCGCGTCGCCGTGGTGATCAGCGGCCTGGGCCGCTCGGCGGCGGCGACCGCGGCGGCGGTGCAGGACCTGCCGGGTGAGGTGACGCTGGCCTTCCTGCCCTATGGCGCCGAGCTGCAGCACTGGATCGACCAGGCCCGCGCCGCCGGGCACGAGGTGCTGCTCAACCTGCCGATGGAACCGCTGGACTATCCCGACAACGACCCCGGCCCCAACGCGCTGTTCACGGCGCTGTCGGCGGACGAGAACGTCGACCGGCTGGAGTGGGCGCTGAGTCGGGTCGCCGGCTATGTCGGCGTGACGAACCACATGGGCTCGCGCTTTACCGCCTCGCCCGACGCCATGACGCCGGTGATCAAGGCGCTGAAGAGCCGCGGTCTGTTGTTCCTCGACAGCCGCGCCTCGGCGCGCAGCGTCGGCGTGCAGCTGGCCAGCACCGAGGGCGTGCCGCGGGCGATCAACGACCGCTTCCTCGACAACCGCGAGGCCTCGCGCGCCGTGATCGACGCGCGGCTGGCGGAGGTAGAGCGCATCGCCCGCGCCACCGGCGCCTCGATCGCCATCGGCCAGCCCTACCCGGTGACCATGGAGCGCGTCGCCGCCTGGATCCGCACGCTGGAGGCGAAGGGCATCGCCGTCGCCCCCGTCTCGGCGCTGACCAACCGCCAAACGGACCGCTGAGCCGCCACGCCGTGGCCGCCCCATGACGGTCGAGGCCGGCGATACGCGGCCCTACCGGCGCAATGTCGGCGTGCTGCTGCTCAACCGCGACGGCCTGGTCTGGGTCGGCCGGCGCAGCGATACGCCGGACGCCTGGCAGATGCCGCAGGGCGGCGTCGACAAGGGCGAGGACCCGCGCGTTGCCGCTCTGCGCGAGCTCAAGGAGGAGATCGGCACCGGCGCCGCGCAGGTGCTGGCGGAGACGCCCGGCTGGCTGCGCTACGACCTGCCGCCGGAGGTCGCGGCCCGCAAATGGCGCGGCCGCTATCGCGGCCAGGAGCAGAAGTGGTTCGCCTGCCGCTTCACGGGGGCGGACGGCGACATCGTGCTGGACGGCCACGGCAAGGCCGAGTTCGACGCCTGGCGCTGGGTCGAGATCGAGCGATTGACGGACCTGATCGTGCCGTTCAAGCGCGACGTCTACGCGCAAGTGGTCGCCGCCTTCCGCCACCTGGCGGTGCCGGCGGAGTAGGCCTGTCCTCAGGCCCCCGCCGTCGACAACCGGTCGGCGCGGAACGCCACGAACTTCGCGAACGCGCGGCCGACGAAGCGGCACAGCCGGCTCTGCGGGCTGAGGCCGATGGCCTTGAAGATCATCGCCACCGCACGTTCCAGGTGGTGCGGCCGGTAGACGCCGAAGGCTCGCCGGTAGTAGGCCCGCGCCGCCCGCCGGCGCTCGTAGGGCCCGCCGATGTTGGCGGCGTGGTAGGCGTAGGCCAGCTCGTCGTCCTCGGACTCGCCGACGCGCCACGCGGCGACGAAGGCACGCCGCGCCAGCGTCGGCCGCTCGGCCAAGCGGTAGCGCTTCATGTGGTCGTAGAACAGCTTGTAGTGGCGCAGCTCATCGCCGGCGATGCGGCGGCAGATCTCCTTCAGCACCGGCTCCTCGACCGCCTCGGACAGCGCCGCGTAGTACGACGAGGTGCCGACCTCGACGACGCAGCGCGCGATCAGCTCGCTGCAGCGCGAGCCTCGCACCGAGGCGTCGGCGCCGCGCGGCAGTTGGATCGTCTCCGAGAAGTCGTCGAAGCTGGCGCCGAAGTCGAACGCCGGATCGGCCAGGCTGGCCCAGCGCCCCAGCGCCCGGCCGTGCTGCACCTCCTCCGCGGCCCAGCGCTGGGCCGCCGACTGGAACTCCGGGTCGTCGTGGAAGACTTGGCACAGGTAGTCCGCGTAGTGCCCGCCATTGTACTCGACCAGCGACGCCGCCTTGATCAGTTTCAGGACGTCGGGATCGACCTTGGCGGGATCGAAGCGGTCCCACGCGATGTCGTCCAGCGTCCAGAACGGATTCGTGTGTTTAGGTGTTTCAGCGCGCATCTCCTCACCTCGACGCAAGCCGATTTACGGATACCCATTTTGGCAATTATGCCGCTCACAGAACGGTGAGGCAAACGAACGGCGGTCAGCCGTGCCCGCGGGCGCGCGGCACGGCCGGATTTCGCGGAATTACTGGTAGGCGGGGGCCGCGACCGCGTCGAGCATGGCGCGCGTGGTGGTGAGCTGCGCCTCGATATGGGCGCGCGCCTGCTCGTCCTTGGCGTCCTCCAGATCCTCGCCCAGGTTGCGCACCTGCTGCTCCAACTCGCCTTGGTCGAGCTCGTCGAGCGGCACCGCCTCCTCGGCCAGCACCGTGCAGCGCTCGGGTGTGACCTCGGCGAAGCCGCCGTTGACGAAGATGCGGCTGAGCACCTGGCCGCCCTCGAAGACGCAGATGGTGCCCGGGCGCACGGTCGAGATCATCGGCGCGTGGCCCGACATGACGCCGAAATCGCCGAGCCCGCCCGGCACAACGACCATCTGGACCGGCTCGGAGGGCAACAGCTTCTCCGGCGATACCAGCTCGAACGCAATCGTCGTCTCGACCATGGTCTGTCTCCTCAGGTCCTACGTGGCCTGGGTGCGGGTGGGCCTCAGGCGGCCTCGGCGGCCATCTGTTGGGCCTTCTCGACGGCTTCCTGGATGGTGCCGACCATGTAGAACGCGGCCTCCGGCAGGTCGTCGTAGTCGCCGGCGACCAGGTCCTTGAAACCCTTGATGGTGTCTTCCAGCTGCACGAACTTGCCGGGGAAGCCGGTGAACACCTCGGCGACGTGGAACGGCTGGCTCAGGAAACGCTGGATCTTGCGGGCGCGGGCGACGACCAGCTTGTCGTCCTCGCTCAGCTCTTCCATGCCCAGGATGGCGATGATGTCCTGCAGCGACTTGTAGCGCTGCAAAACCGCCTGGACGTCGCGCGCCACCTGGTAGTGCTCGTCGCCGATGATGCGCGGGTCGAGGATGCGCGAGGTGGAGTCGAGCGGGTCGACCGCCGGGTAGATGCCCAGCTCGGCGATCTGGCGCGACAAGACGGTGGTGGCGTCGAGATGGCTGAACGAGGTCGCCGGCGCCGGGTCGGTCAGGTCGTCGGCCGGTACGTAGATCGCCTGCACCGACGTGATCGAGCCCTTCGTGGTCGAGGTGATGCGCTCCTGCAGCGCCCCCATGTCGGTGCCCAGCGTCGGCTGATAGCCGACGGCGGAGGGGATGCGGCCCAGCAGCGCCGAGACCTCGGACCCGGCCTGGGTGAAGCGGAAGATGTTGTCGACGAAGAACAGCACGTCCTGGCCTTCCTCGTCGCGGAAGTACTCGGCGAGCGTCAGGCCCGAGAGTCCGACGCGGGCGCGGGCGCCCGGCGGCTCGTTCATCTGGCCGTAGACCAGCGCCGCCTTGGACTCGCCGTCCAGTTGGATGACGCCGGACTCCATCATCTCGTGATAGAGGTCGTTGCCCTCGCGCGTGCGCTCGCCGACGCCGGCGAACACCGAGTAGCCGCCGTGGCCCTTCGCGATGTTGTTGATCAGCTCCATGATGATGACGGTCTTGCCGACGCCGGCGCCGCCGAACAGGCCGATCTTGCCGCCCTTGGGGTAGGGCTCCAGCAGATCGACGACCTTGATGCCGGTGGACAGCACCTCGGTCTCGGTCGACTGCTCGACCAGCGGCGGCGCGTCGCGGTGGATCGGCAGCCGCATCTTGGTTTCGACCGCGCCACGCTCGTCGACCGGGTCGCCGACGACATTGATGATGCGGCCCAGCGTCTCCGGCCCGACCGGCACCGTGATCGTGCTGCCGGTGTCGACGGCCGCCTCGCCGCGTACCAGGCCGTCGGTGGTGTCCATGGCGATACAGCGCACGGTATTCTCGCCCAGGTGCTGGGCGACCTCGAGCACCAGCCGCTGGCCCTGGTTGTCGACGTGCAGCGCGTTGAGAATGGCCGGCAATTCGCCCTCGAACTGGACGTCGACGACGGCCCCCAGCACCTGCGTCACACTGCCGACGATGTTCTTCGCCATGCCTCGCTCCTCGCTCTCGCCCGCGAACCCCGCCGCGGGCGCTCCAACTCGATTCGTCACAGCGCCTCGGCGCCGGACACGATCTCGATCAGTTCCTTGGTGATGACCGCCTGGCGCGTGCGGTTGTAGACCAGCGTCAGGCCGTCGATCATTTCGCCCGCGTTGCGCGTGGCGCTGTCCATCGCCGTCATGCGCGAGCCGTGCTCGCTGGCCCGGTTCTCCAAGAGCGCGCGGAAGATCTGCATGCCCAGATTGCGCGGCAACAGGTCGGCCAGGATCTCCGACTCCGACGGCTCGTACTCGTAGACCGCGCCGACCGCCTCGGCCCCCGGCTCGATCGTCTCCGCCTCTTCCGGTATCGGGAACGGGATCAGCTGCTGCGCTGTCGTGATCTGGGTCAACGCCGACTTGAAGCGGTTGTAGAAGACGGTGCAGACGTCGAACTCGCCGGCGTCGGACATCTCCAGCACCTGCGCCGCGATACGGCCGGCGGCGGCATATTCCAGGCGCGGCCGGTCGATGCCGGTGACGCGCTCGACGATCAGAGTCTCGAACTCGCGGCGCAGGAAGTCGCTCGACTTGCGCCCGACGCAGAAGATCTTGACCGTCTTGCCGCTCTCGATCAGGTCCAGGGTCTTGCGGCGCGCGGCGCGCAGGATGCTGGAGTTGAAGTTGCCGCACAGCCCGCGGTCGGCGGTAGCGACCAGCAGCAGGTGCACGTCGTCGCGCCCGGTGCCGGTCAACAGCTTCGGCGCGCCGGGCAGGTTGCCGACGCTCTGCGCCAGCCCGCCCAGCATGCGGTCCATGCGCTCGGCATAGGGCCGCGCGGCCTCAGCCTCCTCCTGCGCCCGGCGCAGCTTGGCGGCGGCGACCATCTTCATGGCCGACGTGATCTTCTGCGTCGACTTGACGCTGCCGATCCGGTTGCGCAGATCCTTGAGGTTGGCCATGGCGCGACGGGGCTGGGGCTAGCGGGGCGGCTGGCTCAGGCGAACTTGTGCGCGAACTCGTCGAGCAGGCTCTTCAGCGTGGCCTCGCTCTCGTCCGACAGCTCGCCGCTGGCGTCGATTGCGCTCAGCATGTCCGGCGCCTTGGCGCGCACCTCGTCGAGCAGCTCCTCCTCGTAGCGGGTGATCGCCCCGATGTCGACGTTGTCGGTGTAGCCGTTGACGCCGGCGTAGATCGAGACGACCTGCGACGACACCTTCATCGGCTCGTACTGGCCCTGCTTCAACAGCTCCGTCAGGCGCGCGCCGCGCGCCAAGAGGCGCTGGGTCGCCGCGTCCAGGTCGGAGGCGAACTGGGCGAAGGCCGCCATCTCGCGATACTGGGCCAGCTGCAGCTTGATGCCGCCGGAGACTTTCTTCATTGCCTTGGTCTGCGCGGCGGAGCCGACGCGGCTGACCGACAGGCCGACGTTGATGGCCGGGCGGATGCCGGAATAGAACAGCTCGGTCTCCAGGAAGATCTGGCCGTCGGTGATCGAGATCACGTTGGTCGGGATGTAGGCGGAGACGTCGCCGGCCTGGGTCTCGATGATCGGCAGCGCGGTCAAGGAGCCGCCGCCATTGTCCGCGTTCATCTTGGCCGCGCGCTCTAGCAGGCGCGAGTGCAGGTAGAACACGTCGCCCGGATAGGCCTCGCGCCCCGGCGGGCGGCGCAGCAAGAGGCTCATCTGGCGGTACGCCGTCGCCTGCTTCGACAGGTCGTCGTAGATGATCAGCGCGTGCATGCCGTTGTCGCGGAAGCACTCGCCCATCGCGGCGCCGGCATAGGGCGCCAGGAACTGCAGCGGCGCGGGCTCCGACGCCGTCGCCGAGACGATGATCGTGTACTCCAGCGCGCCCTGCTCCTCGAGCGTCTTGACGATCTGGGCGACGGTCGAGCGCTTCTGGCCGATGACGACGTAGACGCAGTAGAGCTTCTTCGTCTCGTCGTCGCCGGCGTTGATCGATTTCTGGTTGATGATCGTGTCGATGGCGACGGCGGTCTTGCCGGTCTGGCGGTCGCCGATGATCAGTTCGCGCTGGCCGCGGCCGATCGGCACCAGCGCGTCCAGCGCCTTCAGGCCCGTCTGCATCGGCTCGTTGACCGACTGGCGCGGGATGATACCGGGCGCCTTGACCTCGGCGCGTTGGCGCTCGGCGCCCTCGATCGGTCCCTTGCCGTCGATCGGGTTGCCCAGCGGGTCGACGACGCGGCCCAGCAAGCCCTTGCCCACCGGCACGTCGACGATGGCGCCAGTGCGCTTGACCGTATCGCCTTCCTTGATGTCGCGGTCGCTGCCGAAGATGACGACGCCGACGTTGTCGCTCTCCAGGTTCAGCGCCATGCCCTTGATGCCGCCGGGGAATTCGACCAGCTCGCCTGCCACCACGTTGTCCAGGCCGTAGATGCGGGCGACGCCGTCGCCGACCGACAGCACCTGGCCGACCTCGGAGACGTCCGCCTCGGTGTCGAAGTTGGCGATCTGGTTCTTGAGGATCGCCGAGATCTCGGCGGCACGGATTTCCATTAGCTAGCCCCCTTCATCGCGAGCTGCATGCGCTGAAGCTTGGATTTGATTGACGTGTCGACCATGCGCGAGCCGACGCGGACAACCAGCCCGCCGATCAGGCCGGGGTCGACCGCGGCCTCGACCGCGACGCGGCCGCCGACCGACTGTTTCAGGGTCTCGGTGATCTTGGCCAGGCGGCCCTCGTCGAGCGGCCGGGCCGAGGTGACGTGCGCCGTGACCTCGCCGCGGCGCCGCGACAGCTCGGCCAGGAAGGCGTCGACCATGGGCACCAGTGCGAACAGCCGGCCGTTGCCGGCGACGACGCCGATGAAGCGTCGCGTCAGGTCGGAGACGCCGGCCTGGCTGAGGATCTCGGCCATGGCGTCGGCCTTCACCTGGCGGTCGATCAGCGGGCTGCGCACCATGAGGCGCAAATCGGCGCTCTCCGCCACCAGCGCCTTGATCCCGGTGAGGTCCTGGGCGACCGCGTCGAGCGTCTTGGCGTCGTCCGCCAGCTCGTACAGCGCAAGCGCATAGCGGCCGGCGAGGCCGCCGATCACGGTGCTGCTGGTAGCCACCTGAAACTCCGCCCCCGCGAGTGACGCCAATCCCATAAGGGATTGTTTTTATTGGAATATTTTGGCCAGGATTGAGCCGGCGAGGGACCTCGCCGGCGCGGCCAGCGCTTGGTACCACAGGGCCAAAACCGTTGCAAGCCGCCGGCCTGCGGGCGCAATGCCGCGGAAACCCTGGGACTCCGGGCGCCTACGTCACACGAAACTGTACGGGTCGACGTCGACCGCGACGCGCACCGCCGCGGGCACTTGCACACGCGCCAGCCAGGCGCGCAGCAGCGGCTGCGGCGCCACGCGGCGGTCGGTCTTCAGCAGGAGGCGCCGGCGGTGGCGGCCGCGCAACAGCGCCAAGGGCGCCGGCGCCGGGCCCAGCACGGCGACGCCGGCGCCGGCCGGCGCGCTGCGTCCCAGCGCCGCCGCCACGTCCTCCACGGCGCGCACGTCGGGGCCGCTGACGATCAGCGCCGCCAGGCGCCCGAAGGGCGGCCAGGCGCCCTCGCGCCGCGCTTGCGCCTCGGCCTCCAGGAACGCCGCGCGGTCGCCGGAGACCAGCGCCTGCATCACCCGGTGCTCCGGCTGGTAGGTCTGCAAGAGCACGCGGCCCGGGCGCTCGGCGCGCCCGGCGCGGCCGGCGACCTGGTGGAGGAGTTGATAGGTGCGCTCGGTGGCACGCAGGTCGCCACCGGCCAGGCCCAGGTCGGCGTCGACCACGCCAACCAGCGTCAGGTCCGGAAAGTGGTGCCCCTTGGCGATCATCTGGGTGCCGATCAGCACGTCGATCTCGCCATCCGCGACCTGCCGCAGCAGGGCGCCCGCGGCCTCGGGCCCGTGCACCGTGTCGCTGGTCATCACGCCCAGGCGCACGTCGGGCACCAGCGCCAGCACCTCCTCGGCGACGCGCTCGACGCCGGGGCCGCAGGCGACCAGCGAACCCTCGGCGCCGCACTCGGGGCAGACCCGCGGCAGCGGTGCCATGTAGCCGCAGTGGTGGCACATCAGGCGGCCGCGCAGGCGGTGCTCGACCAGCCAGGCGGTGCAGTGCGGGCAGGCCAGCCGGTGGCCGCAAGTGCGGCACAGGGTCAGGGGCGCGTAGCCGCGGCGGTTGAGGAACAGCAATGTCTGCGCCCGCGCTTCCAGCGTCTCGGCCATCGCCGCGCGCAAGGGCGGCGCCAGGAAGCCGCCGCGCGGCGGCGCCTCGCGGCGCAGGTCGATGGCGGCGACGTCGGGCGGCTGCGCGACCCCGTGCCGCGCCGGCAAGTGCACCTCGCCGAAGCGCTCGCGCGCCACGTTGTTGACGGTCTCCAGCGCCGGCGTAGCGCTGACCAGCACGGCGGGGATGTCGCCCTGGCGGGCGCGCACGATGGCCATGTCGCGCGCGTGGTAGATGACGCCCTCCTCCTGCTTGAAGGCGCTCTCGTGCTCCTCGTCGACGACGATCAGGCCGAGCTCGGGGTAGGGCAGGAACAGCGCCGAGCGGGCGCCGACGACGACCCGCAAGGTGCCCTCCGCCACCGCGCGCCAAGTGGCGCGGCGCGTCGCCTGGCCGAGGTCCGAATGCCAGGCCGCCGGCGGGGCGCCGAAGCGCGCCTCGAAGCGGCCCAGAAGCTGGGGCGTCAGCGCGATCTCCGGCAACAGCACCAGGGCCTGGCGACCGGCCGCCAGCGCCGCCGCGACCGCCTCGAAGTACACTTCCGTCTTGCCGGCGCCGGTGACGCCGTCGAGCAGCGTCACCGAGAAGCCGCCGCTGCGCGCCTTGGCGCACAGGTCGTCGGCGGCCAGCGCCTGCGCTTTGGAGAGCGTCGGGCCGGGTCGCGCCGGGTCCGGCGGCGGCACCGGCGGCGGCGGCGCCCGGGGGTGGGCGACGAGCGCGCCCGCCGCGGCCAGGCCCTTCACGACCGAGGTGCCGACGCCAGCCTCGTGCGCGAGGTCCACCGCGCCCAAAGGCGGCCCGTCGTCCAGGAACGCCAGCACGCGCGCCCGCGCCGGCGTCAGCCGCAGGTCGGCCGGCACCGGGCCCTTGCCGTAGACGACGACCGGCTTGGGCGGGTCGAGCGCCGCCGGCACGCTCATGGCCATGCGCAGCACCGAGCCCGGCGGGCTGAGCGTATAGTCGGCGACCCAGGCGACGAAAGTGCGCGTCGCTTGCGGCAACGGCGGCGCCTCGCGCACCGCGATCACGTCCTTCAGCTTCGCTGCCGCGACGTCGCCCTCGCCGTCGCCCCAGACCACGCCCGTCACCTCGCGGCTGCCCAGCGGCACGGTGACGAAGCTGCCCGGCACCGGCGCCAGCCCCTCCGGCACCCGGTAATCGTAGGCACCGGCCAGCGGCAGCGGCAGCAGCACGCTGACCAGCGCGCCCGCGGGGGCGGGGGCGGCGGAAGTGGCACGGTGGGGGGGCATCGGCTACACTCTAGTTGGCCCTGGCGAGTCGTCGAACGGGTGGCGGCAGCCGCCGGGCGCCCCTGGTTTGAGCCCGCTGTTCGATCCCCCTGCCGCCCGCGCTGGACGCCGCCATGAAGTTCTTCATCGACACCGCCGACGTGGCCCAGATCCGCGAGTTCGCCGCGACCGGCCTGGTCGACGGCGTGACCACCAACCCGTCGCTGGTCTACAAGTCCGGCCGGCCGTTCCTGGATGTCGTCGCGGAAATCTGCGGCATCGTCGACGGCCCGGTCAGCGCCGAGGTCACGGCGACCGATCACGAGACCATGCTGGCCGAAGGCCGGCACCTCGCCGGCATCGCGCCAAACATCGCCGTCAAGGTGCCGCTGACGGTCGACGGGCTGAAGACCTGCAAGGCGCTGAGCGACGCGGGCACCATGGTCAACGTGACGCTGTGCTTCTCGGCCGCCCAGGCGCTGCTGGCCGCCAAGGCGGGCGCGTCGTTCATCTCGCCCTTCGTCGGCCGGCTGGACGACATCGGCCAGGACGGCATGGACCTGATTGGGCAGATCGTCGAAATCTACGCCAACTACCCGGAGTTCCCGACCGAAGTGCTGGTCGCCTCCGTGCGCGGGCCGCAGCACGTCATCGACGCGGCACGCCTAGGCGCCGACGTGGCGACCGTGCCGCCCGACGTACTGCGCAAGCTGTTCAACCACCCGCTGACCGACAAGGGCCTCGCCGCCTTCCTCGCGGACTGGGAGAAGACCGGCCAGTCGATCCTCGCCGACGCGCCGAAGGCCGCCGAGTGAGCCAGGCACCGGACATCGACCTGCGCCCCCTGTCGGAGGCGGAGGTCGCCGAGTACCTGTTCCGTCACCCCGAATTCCTGGCACGCCACCCGGAGCTGCTGGCCGTGCTGGCGATGCCGGAGCGCGATATCGCGGGGGCCGAGCCGCAGAGCGGCGAGGCGGGGGGCGGCGAGGTCGTCGACCTGCACCAGGCGATGCTGGCCCGGCTGCGCGCCGAGTTGAGCCGCAGCCAGCAGCGCGAGGGCGAACTGATCGCCAATTCGCGCTCGAACCTGCACACCGCCTCGCGCATCCACGCGGCAGTGCTGGCGCTGTTGGGCGCGCGCACCTTCGAGCACCTGATCGACACGGTGACGACCGACCTGGGCGTGCTGTTGGACGTCGACGTGGTCAGCCTCTGCGTCGAGGGCGGCGAGGTGCCGCAGATCGGCCGCGGCACGGCCTATGACGGCGTGCGCGTCGTGCCCGACGGCCTGGTGACCGAGTTCCTGGGCGCCGGCAACGACGTCGTGCTGCGCGGCAACGTCGTCGGCGACAAGCGCGTGTTCGGCAGCGGCGCCGGTCTGGTCCGCTCGGAGGCGCTGATCCGCCTGCGCATCCGGCGGCAGCCGCCGCAGGCGCTGCTGGCCTTCGGCAGCCGCGAGCCGGACTACTTCGATCCCAGCCAGGCCACGGAGCTGATCGCCTTCCTGGGCCAGGTCCTGGAGCACGGCTTGCGCGAATGGCTGGACCTGCCGGACTGAACGCGCCCGTGGCGGCGGACCTGGGGCCGCCGCTCGACGCCTGGGTGGCCTGGCTCGCGAGCGAGCGCCGCTGCTCGCCCCACACGCTCGACGCCTACCGCCGCGACGTCGCGGATTTCTTGAGTTTTCTCGCGCAGCACTTGGGCGGTCCCGCCGACCGCGCCGCGTTGACAAACCTCCGCGCCGCGGACTTCCGCGCCTGGCTCGCCGCGCGCGCCGGCCGCGGTTTGAAGCCCAGCTCGACCGCCCGGGCGCTGTCGACGATACGCGGGCTGTTCCGCTTCCTCGACCGGCGCGGCGTGGTGCACAACCACGCCCTCCTGAGCGTGCGCGGCCCACGGCTGCCGCAGGGCGTGCCCAAGCCCCTGGGCGTCGACGAGGCCGGCGACGCCATCGACACGGCGCCCGTGCTCAGCGACGACGACTGGGTCGGTCATCGCGACGTTGCCGTCCTGACCCTGCTCTACGGCTGCGGCCTGCGCCTCGGCGAGGCGCTTGGGCTCGACGGCCGCGACGCGCCGGACGGTGACACGCTGACCGTCACAGGCAAGGGCAACAAGCAGCGCACCGTGCCGGTGCTGCCGGTGGTGCGCGACGCCGTCGCCGCCTACCGTGCCGCCTGCCCGCACCGCCTGACGCCCGACGGACCGTTGTTCGTCGGCGCGCGCGGCGGGCGCCTGCACCCGCGCATTGTGCAGGGCCGCATGCAGGACCTGCGCGCGCTCTTGGGCCTGCCGGCGCACGCGACGCCCCACGCGCTGCGCCACAGTTTCGCGACGCACCTGTTGGCCGGCGGCGGTGACCTGCGCGCCATCCAGGAACTGCTCGGCCACGCCTCGCTCTCGACCACCCAACGCTACACCGCGGTCGATACCGCCCGGCTGGTCGAGGTCTACGACGGCGCCCATCCCCGCGCCCGCGGGTGAGGTTGTGTCCGAGGCCGCGCCCGATCTCCAGGACGACGCCTGGGCGGCGCTCGACGCGGAGCTCGACGCCTGGCAGGCAGCCGGACGTACCGCTACCGCGTGGTGGCGCGACGACGACGCGACTCGGCCGGGGCCGAAGCTCGACCGCCTGCTGGCCCTCTCGGTCAAGACAAAGGCGCCGGTCGCCCTCGCGGTGATCCCGGCGCGGGCCGAGGCGGCGCTGGCGCCGGCGCTCGCCGCCTGCCCCGGCGCCTCGGTGCTGCAGCACGGCTACGCGCACGTCAACCACGCGCCGCGCGGCCAGGGGCTGGGGGCCTGGGAGCTGGGCCTGCACCGGGGCAGGGCGGCGGTGCTGGACGACCTGGCGGCCGGCCGCGATAGGTTCGGTGACATTTTGGACGACCGCTTCGTGCGCGTCGTCGCGGCGCCCTGGAACCGCATCGATCCGGTGCTGTTCCCCGACCTGCCGGGCCTCGGCTTCCGGGGCGTCACGGCGTTCGGCGCGCGCGCCGCGGCACGGCCGGTGCCGGGCCTGCACGTCAACCACGGCCACTGCGACCCGATCGACTGGAAGCGGGAGACGTTCGCCGGCACGCGCAAAGCGGTCGCGCAGGTGATTGAGCACCTCGAGGCCCGCCGCACTGGTTCCGCAGACCCGGACGAGGCTACCGGCCTCCTGACCCACCACGCGGACATGGACGCGGCGACCTGGGACTTCGCGGAGGCCCTGCTTGGCCGCCTGACGGCGCACCCGGCGGTGCGGTTCGTCGACGCGCGCGACCTGTTTGCATGATCGTTCGTCCGGCGCAGGCGGCCGACGTTCCGGCGATCGTCGCGCTGTTGCACACCCGCATGAACCGCAAGATCGCGCCAGAGCGCTGGCGCCGGCTGTTCGACTACCCGTGGCTGGAGGACAAACCGGACCTGGGTCGCGTCGCGGTCGCCGACGGCCGGGTCGTCGGCTTCGTCGGCGCGATCTATGCCGACCGCCGCATCGCCGGGCGGCCCGAGCGGTTGGTCAACATCTGTGCCTGGTACCTGGACAAGGCCCACCGCGGCCAAGGCGCGGGCCGGAGGCTGATGGCGGACGCGACGGCCAATCCGGACTGGCACTACACGATCAATACCAGTTCGAGCCGGACGGTCGACATCCTGGAGGCGGTCGGATTCACGGTGCTGGACGCCGCGCGCTACGACTGGCGGCGCAAAGGCCGCGCCGACCTAGCGGTCGAGTGGGACGCCGCCCGCATCCTCGACCGCACGACGAATACGCAACGGGAGCTCCTGGAAGACCACGCAGACCTGCCGGTGATGCCCGCGCTGGTCGGCCACGACGCCGGCGAAACGCTGGTGGTCTTCGCCGTGACGCGGAAAGGCGACGACCAGCCCTGGTTCGACGTGCTGCACGTCGGCGACCCGGACCTGCTAACGGCACACGGCCAAGCCGTCGCCGACGCCGTACTGCCCAGCGACGACGCGGTGCTGTCCGCCGACGCCCGGTTCTGCTCGGCAACGCCGGCGGGGGCCCGGCGCGTGACGCTGCCGGTCCCGCGCTTCGTCAAATCCCCCCGCCTCACCGGCCACCACGTCGACCACCTCTACACCGAACTCCAGGTGCTGGGTCTGAAGCTCGATTAGGGGCGCGATTCGCTCAGCCGGGCCCGCCGACGCGCCCTCCGGGCACGGCATTCGATGCGTCAGCCCTGCTCTGCCTCTGGCGGAAGTCACCCTCACCCCAACCCCTCTCCCGTCAAGGAGACCTTTGCGCAAGGGGGTTGGTGGCGGTTTTGGGGGTGCGAGGCGCGCTCAGGCGGCGTTTTGGGGGCGGCGTTGCCGCCGCGGGG
>Ga0049107_10000061_pt1 | contig 27842 bp, 26 predicted proteins | sample WorMetilPIANOSA1_FD_61187 | JGI IMG/M metagenome (GOLD analysis project Ga0049107, IMG submission 61187) | Marine gutless worms symbiont microbial communities from Max Planck institute for Marine Microbiology, Germany - Olavius ilvae PIANOSA.1 | ecosystem: Host-associated > Annelida > Digestive...
GAACTGAGCGTCCGAAAGCCAGAAACAGTGCTCAGACATGGCAAACCCCCAAACAGTTGGGAGCTTGAATCATGCTTCGCCCGAAAAGGGAATCCCCTTTATGGGTCCGGACCCTAGGGCGACGCCGCCCTACACACTCAGCACGATGATCGGCCCCAACAGCGTCAGGAACACGTTCGCGAGCGCATAGGGCACGGTGTAGCCGAGCACCGGCGTTTCGCTGCCGGCGCGGGCGACGACCGCGTTCAGGCCCGCGGTGCAGGTCAGCAGCCCGGCCAGCGCGCCGCAGATCACGACCGGGTTCATCTTCAGCACGTACCGCGCGTAGTACATGGAGCTGACGATCGGGACCAGCACGACGATGATCGCGAGAACCGGCAGCAGGATGCCCTGCTCCTTCAACAGCGCCCAGGCCTGCGGCCCGACCGCCAGGCCGACGCTGGCGACGAAGATCGCCAGGCCGAAGTCGCGCAGGTGCAGCGCGGCCGCCGTCGGCAGGTTGCCGAAGGTCGGCCGCTTGGACCTGAGCCAGCCGAATAGCAGGCCCGAGAGCAGGCAGCCGCCGCCGGTGTGCAGCGCCACCGGCGCGCCGGCGATCGGCACGGTGATCATGCCGATCAGCACGCCGGCGATGATGCCGAGGCCCAGATAGACGTAGTCGACGTGCTCGCTGCGGTCCACCAGGTAGCCGACTTCCTTCGCGCCGGCCGCCATCGATTCCGGGGCGCCGTAAAGCGTCATGACGTCGCCGGCTTCGAGCCTTGTGCGCGGCCGCAGATCGAGCGCCTGACCGACGCGCGTCAGCTTGGTGATGTGCAGGGCGCGCGCCAGATCGGGGTCGACGAGCGTCCGCAAATCCTGCAGCGTCTTGCCCACGAGGTCCGGGTTTGTGAGCACGACGTCGCGGGTCTCGCCGACGAAGCCCATGCCCTTGATGTTGCCGGTCTTGACGCCCAGCGCGTCGCCGGCTTTCACCATCGGGTCGCGCCTGCCGACCAGCGCGACGCGGTCCCCCTCGCGAAAGACCAGGTCGGGCGTCACCTCGGGGTGCCGCCCACGGCGCACGACCTGCTGAACGGTAATGAGGTTGTCTTGGCTCTGCTCGAAGTCGGCCACGGTCGTGCCGGCAGCCTTGTCCTTGGTGACACGGAAGATGTGGACGACGACGGTGCGCACCGCCTCCTCCTGGCCGGGATCGAGTTCCTCGTCGATCTCGCCCAGTTCCTTCTCGTACTCGGCGGCCGCCGCTTTCAGGTCGATGCCCAACATCCGCGGCGCGATGGTGCTGACGAAGAACACCACCAGCGAAAAGCCGAACAGGTAAGTCACGGCATAGGAAACGCCGATATTGGCCTCCAGCCGTCGTACCTCCCCACCGTCCAGTCCCAGGCTCTTGAGCGCTTCGCCGGCGGTGCCGACCGAGGCGGACTCGGTTGTCGCGCCCGCCAGCAGTCCCGCCGCGGTGCCCTTGTCGAGGTCGAAGATCTGGGCCACCGCCCAGACCGTGACGAACACGACGATGGCGCTGAAGATCGCCAGATGGACCTGGTTGAGGGTGCTGCGGCCTAGGCTGCTGAAGAACTGCGGGCCGCTCACGTAGCCCAGCGAGTAGATGAACAGCGCAAATGAGACGGTCTTGAGCGCTTCGTCGACCTCGACGCCGACCTGGCCGATGACGATGGCGACGAACAGCGTGCCAACGATGCCGCCGAACTGAAACGTGCCGAACTTGATCCTGCCGATGGCATAGCCAAGCGCCAGACACAGGAACAGCGGAATGAGCGGCGAGGCCGTCAACAGGGACTTGAGCAATTCCACCTGATCGTCTCCCGCAAGTGCGCGCAGGTATCGGGTCCTGCGCTGCCGTCATTCCCGCAGGAGCGCAGATCATCGCTCAAGGCGTCCGCCGCGGGTCTCCATTGCGCAACAGTCCCGCATCATCGCACCTGGCCGGACCGGTCACGCGGTCGTATCTTGCTGCAGACGGTGGGCCGGTGCCTAGCAGTTGCGTGGCACGCGGCGGAGTTGCGCTCAGGCTTCGGCGCCGGCGTCCGGCGCGTCGAGCCGCGCGACCTTGAGGGCGGTGATCTGGTTGCGCTGGCGGCGCAGGATCTCGAAGCGGAAGCCGTGGAATTCGAACACCTGGCCGGCCTCGGGGATCAGCCGCGCTTCGTGCAGCACCAGGCCGGCGATCGTCGTCGCCTCTTCGTCGGGCAGGTGCCAGTCGAACTGGCGGTTGAGGTCGCGCAAGGGGACGGAGCCGTCGATCACATAGGTGCCGTCGCGCTGCGGCCGCACGCCGGCGACCGGCACGTCGAACTCGTCGGCAATCTCGCCGACGATCTCCTCCAGGATGTCCTCCAGCGTCAGGATGCCCATCAGCTCGCCGTACTCGTCGACGACGACGGCGAAGTGCTCGCGCCGGCGGCGGAAGGCGGCCAGCTGGTTCAGCACGCTGGTTGTGTCCGGGATGAACCACGGCACCGACGCCATGTTGGTGACGTCCAGCTTGTCGAGCTCGCCCTCGAGGTGCGTCACCTGGCGCAGCAGGTCCTTGGCGTGCAGCACGCCGACGATGTTGTCCGGCTCGTCGCGGTAGAGCGGCAGGCGGGTGTAGGGGCTCTGCGTCACCTGCTCGACGATCTTCGCCGGCGGCTCGTCGACGTCGATCAGCTCCACATTGCGGCGGTGGATCATGATGGCGGCGACCTCGATGTCGGCCAGGTCGAGAACGCTGTCCAGCATCTGGCCCTCGCGCTTGGCCTCGGCGTCGCTCACCGCGTGCAGCGCGATGGCGCCCTTGAGCTCCTCTTCCAGGTGCCGTTTCACCGTCGCGGTCGGCGGCTTGACGCCGAACACCTTCAGCACCGCGGCGACCACCTGCTGCAGCATCAGGACGAAGGGCGACAGCACGACGACGACCGGGCGCATCAAGGGCGCGATGGCCAGCGACATGCGGTCCGGGTTGCGCAGGGCGTAGCTCTTGGGCAGCACCTCGGCGAAGATCACGATCAGGGTGGTCATGCCTATCGTCGCATAGGCCACGCCAACGTCGCCGAACCAGGCGATCAGCACGCTGGTCGCCAGCGCCGAGGCCAGGATGTTGACCAGGTTGTTGCCCAACAGGATGGCGCCGATCAGGCGCTCGGGCTTGTCGCGCAGGCGGTTGACCGTGCCGGCACGGCGGTCGCCGGCGCGCTCCAGCTGGTGCATGCGCGGGCGCGAGGCCGCGGTCAGCGCGGTCTCCGAGCCTGAGAAGAAACCCGACAGCACCAGCAGCACCAGGATTGCCACCAGCGTCAGGATGACCGGATCGTCCATGGGGTCTGAGGCGTTCTCTAGCGGTTGTGACGGTCAGGCGGCATTGGCGATGGCGCCGTCCAGCAGGTCGGCGACCGCCGGGGCCGGCACGTCCCGGCTGACGAAGGCGTCGCCGATGCCGCGCGCCAGGACGAAGGTCAGCCGGCCGTCGCGCACCTTCTTGTCGTGGCGCATGTGGTCCAGGAGACGCGCGCTGGTCCAGTCGCCGGCGCCGTGCGGCAGGTCGGTCGGCAGGCCGACGCCCGCCAGGTGCCGCCGCGTGCGGGCCACGTCCGCCTCCGGGCACAGGCCCAGCTGGGCGGAAAGCGCGAAGGCGAGGCACATGCCGATGGCCACCGCCTCGCCGTGCAGCAGCGCCGCGCCGTAGCCGGTCTCGGCCTCCAGCGCGTGGCCGAAGGTGTGGCCCAGATTGAGCAGCGCGCGCTGGCCCGCCTCGCGCTCGTCGGCGGCGACGATGGCAGCCTTGGCGCGGCAGCTCTCGGCCACCGCGTGGGCCCGCGCCGCTTCGTCGCCGGCGATCACGGCGGCACCGTGCCGCTCCAGCCAGGCGAAGAACGCGGCGTCGCCCAAGAGGCCGTACTTGACCACCTCGGCGTAGCCGGCCAGCAACTCGCGGCGCGGCAATGTGTCCAGCACCGCCGTGTCGGCCAGCACCAGGCGCGGCTGGTGGAAGGTGCCGACCAGGTTCTTGCCGTGCCGGGTGTTGATGCCGGTCTTGCCGCCGACCGAGCTGTCGACCTGGGCGAGCAGCGTCGTCGGGATCTGCACGAAGTCGACGCCGCGCAGCGCCAAGCTGGCGGCGAGCCCCGTCAAGTCGCCGACGACCCCGCCGCCCAGCGCGACCAGCGTCGTGCCGCGCTCGATACCCAGGTCCAGCAGGTCGTTCAAGAGGGCGCTCAGACCGTCCCAGCTCTTGCTCGCCTCGCCGGCGGGCACCGTCACCGCGTCGTGGCGGATAGCTGCGGCGTCGAGCGATGCCTGCACGGTCGCCAGGTGCAAGGGCGCCACGGTGGCGTCGCAGACGACGGCCACGCGCGGCAGGCGCAACAGCGGCTTGAGGTACGCGCCGGCTTCGCCCAGCAGGCCGGCGCCGACGACGATGTCGTAGCTGCGCTCGCCCAGCGCCACCGGCACGACGGTCGCTCCGGTCATGCGTCGCGCTCCGGTGCGCGCTCGCGCAGTGCGTCCAGCACGCGGGCGACGGTGTCTTCGGGCGGCCCGTCATCGGTATCGACGACCACGTCGGCCTCGGCGTAGCGGGGATAGCGTTCGTCCATCAGGCGCTGCAGGATCGCGCGCGGGTCGCCGGTCTTCAACAGCGGCCGGTTGTTGCGCCGGCCGGTGCGGCGCACCAGCACCTCCAGCTCCGCGCGCAGCCAGACCGACACTGCCTGGTCGCGAATCAGCGCCCGCGTGCCCGGGTCCATTAAAGCGCCGCCGCCGGTCGCCAGCACCTGCGGCGGGCCGGCGAGCAGGCGCGCGATGACGCGCCGCTCGCCGTCGCGGAAGGCGGTCTCGCCGTGGCGCTCGAAGATCTCCTCGATGGAACAGCCGGCCGCCGCCTCGATCTCCGCGTCGGCGTCGACGAACGGCAGGCCCAGGCGCGCCGCCAGGCGGCGCCCGATCGCCGACTTGCCGGCGCCCATGAGGCCGACCAGCGCGATGGTCCTGTCAACGTCTGCGGGCGCGGCGGGCCGCGGCGAGGCCGGGGCGGCGCTCTCGTTCATCGCCCCTCGATCGTCTGTGGTGACACCGTCTGGGTCTTCTACATCCCGGGAGTGTTTACACGTCGCCGCGAAATCGCCATGGTTCGCACCGTAGCATAAGCCCGCCGTACCTGTCCCGGCCGTGGCCGCCGGGGCGGCCGTCCGGCCGCGCACGTCCGGGGAAGAAGGCCACCACCGACCATGTCGTCATGAGCAGAATCGGGCAAGTCGTCGTATTCCTGATCATCGCCGCGATCGCCGGCGGGGCGGCGTTCCTCGCCACCTGGGACATTCCGCCGCCCAGCCAGCAGATCGAGAAGATCATCCCGAATGATCGGTTCCCGCGCTGACGGGAGACTGAGGCGCGCCGCGCTGGCGGCGCTGATGGCGCTGACCGCCGGCACGGCCTGGGCCCAGACCGTCAAGCCGCTGCCGCTGGCGCCGCCGACCTCGCTGCTCGGTACGCCGGGCGAAGCGCCCGCCGAGCCCGAGGCCACGGCCCCCGCCGCGCCGGACGAGGACATTCGCATCGAAGGGCTGGAGGCCGTGGCGCCCGAGGCCGTCGGCACGCTGGGACCGAGCGACCGCGGCCTGGGCATCGACATGTGGCAGGGCACCGACCGTGCGCTCGTCGAGACGCTGCTGCCGCGCCTGCCGTCGCCGGTCACCGGCCGCGTCGCGCACGACCTGGCCCGCCGCCTGCTGCTGACGACGGCGAAGGCGCCGGTGGGCGAGGCGCGGGGCGACACCAGCCTTGTGGCATTGCGTGCCGAACGCCTGGCCGCGCTGGGCGACGTGGCGCCGGCCGACCGGCTCTTGGCCGCGTCGTCGCGGCGCCTCGAGCATGCGGCCGAGGCGCGCGTGTCGATCCGCCTGCGCCTGTTGCAGTACGACTTCGCCGGCGCCTGCACCGAAGTCTCGACCGCGGCGCTGCCGTTCGACGACGCCTTCGCGCAGCAGGTGCTGGTGTTCTGCCAGGCGCTGAACGGCGAGGCCGAGCAGGTTTCCTTCGGCCTCGACCTCCTGCGCGACCTGGGCGAGGCGCCGGACCCGGCCTTCGCCCGGCTGGTCGAGGGCCTGGCGAACGAGGCGCCGCCCGACGAGGCCCCGGCGGTCGCGAGCGCGCTCAACCTCGCGGTCTTGCACGCCGCCGGCAAGCCGGTGCCGGCCGGCTATGCCGCGGCGCGCGACCCGGCGATCCTGCGTACCGTGGCGCTGACGGCGAACGTGCCGGACGAGGCACGCCTGATCGCGACCCAGCGGGCCGAGGCCGCGGGTGCCATCGACACCGCCGCGCTGGGTCAGCGCCTGGCGGCGATCGAACTCGCCGCCGACGAGATGGCCGACCCGCTGGCCGCGGCGACGCCGGAGCGCGGCGTGCGCGCGCTGGCACTGCTCTATCTCGCGGCGCGCAGCGAGGTGGTGCCGGCGGCCCGCGCCGAAGTGCTGCGCCGGCTGTGGCAGCTCGCCCGCGAACTCGACGCCTATCCCGGCGCCGCGCGGCTCGGCGCGCCGCTGTTGGTCGACATGGCGCCGGCGGCGGAGCTGGCTTGGGCGGCCGGCGACATGGCGCGCGTGCTGTTGGCGACCGGGCAGCCCGACGCGGCGCTCGACTGGTACCGCGCGGCCCAGCGCGAGGCGCCCTTCGACCCGGAGGCCGCGACGATCGACGTCGACCTGTGGCCGCTGATGCGCCTGGCGCACGGCACGTCGCCGGAGCCCGAGGTCGCCGCGGCGACGCGCGACGTGGCGAGCGCCGAGGCCGTGACGGAGACGGTCGAGGCGACCGCCAGCGACGTCGCGACGACCGAGGTGGCCGTGGCGCCGCTGGTCGAGGAGGACGTGCCCTGGTCCGACGCGCGGCTGGTCGCCTGGCTCGACGCCCGGGCGGACGCTGAGGCCGTCGCCGCCGGGCGCCAGGCCGACCTCCTGGCCGGGCTGTTCGGCGCCTTTCGCGACCCGGCCGGCGACGCCGCCTGGCGCGCGCTGCTCAACAGCGCCGTCGGCTGGGAGGGTGCCTCGGCGCCCTCCGCCGTGAGCCTGGGCATGGGCCGCGCCGCGACGGCCGGGCGCGTGGCCGAGACGATCCTGCTGGCGCTCATCGTGCTGGGCGAGGACGGCCTGGCCGGTCTCAACCCTGCGGCGCTGAAGCTGGCGATCGAGGCGCTGGTGCAGGTCGGCCTCACCGAAGAGGCGCGGGCGCTGGCGGTCGAGGCGGCGCTCGCCGCCGGGCTGTAGGGCCTTGGACGGACGGCACGTCGGCGCCTTCCTTGAAATGCTCGCCGCCGAGCGCGGCGCGTCGCCCAACACCCTCGCCGCCTACCGCCGCGACCTGGAGGACTGCGCGACGCTGCTGGGCGGGCGCGGCGCGGCGCTGATCGAGGCCGACACGGAAGACCTGCGCGGCTACCTCACCGCACTCGACGCCGCGGGGCTGGCGCCGCGCACGGCGGCGCGCCGCCTCTCGGCGCTGCGCCAGTTCTTCCGCTTTCTCTATGCCGAGGGCGTGCGCGGCGACGACCCGACCGCGGCGCTCGACAGCCCGCGCCAGGGCCGCGTGCTGCCGAAGGTGCTCGAGGAGGGCGAGGTCGCGGCGCTGCTCGATGCCGCGCGCGACCGCGAGGGCGCGGAGGGGGCGCGGATCGTCGCGTTGCTGGAGCTGCTCTACGCCGCGGGCCTGCGGGTGTCGGAGCTTGTCGGCCTGCCGCTTGCCGCCGTGGCGCGCGATCCCCAGGTGCTGATGGTGCGCGGCAAGGGCGAGAAGGAGCGGCTGGTGCCGCTGGGCAGCGCCGCGCGCGATGCCGTCCGCGCCTATCTGCCGCACCGCGCGGCGTTCCTGCCCAAGGGCCAGACCGCGAGCCCGTGGCTGTTCCCTGGCCGCGCCCGCGCCGGCCACCTGACCCGCCAGCGCTTCGCGCAGATTCTGAAAGACCTGGCCGTGGCCGCGGGCGTGCCGCCGGCGCGCGTCAGCCCGCACGTGCTGCGCCACGCCTTCGCGACGCACCTGCTGGACCACGGCGCCGACCTGCGCGCGGTGCAGCAGATGCTGGGCCACGCCGACATCGCCACGACGCAGATCTACACCCACGTCGCCGGCGAACGCCTGCGCCGCCTGGTCGAGACGGCGCACCCGCTGGCCAAGGGGCCCCGACGCCGGGCCTCCGGTTGACATTTCCCGGGCGAGACCGCATGAAGCGCCGCGCCCGCCCAAGAGCCCAAGCCCGAAATCAGGGGGAGAACGGATGAGTTTCCACATCGTCGAGCAGGCCACGCCGCGTCTCAATCGCAGCGAGCTTGCGGTGCCCGGCAGCCGCCCGGAGCTGTTCAAGAAGGCGGCCCAGTCCGACGTCGACGTGATCTTTCTCGACTGCGAGGACTCCGTGGCGCCCGACGAGAAGGAAGGCGCGCGCAAGAACATCGTCAAGGCGCTGAAGACCATCGACTTCGGTTCGAAAACCGTGTCGGTGCGGATCAACGGCCTGGACACGCACTACATGTACCGCGACGTCGTCGACGTCATCGAGCAGGGCGGCGACCGGCTGGACCTGATCATGATCCCCAAGGTCGGCACCGCCGCCGACATCTACGCCGTCGACATGCTGGTGACCCAGGTCGAGGACGCGATGGGCCGCAAGAAGCGCATCGGCTTCGAGCTGATCGTCGAGACGGCGCTGGGCATGGCCAACGTCAACGAGATCGCCGCCGCCAGTCCGCGCAACGAGTCCCTGCACTTCGGCGTTGCCGACTACGCCGCCTCGACCAAGGCGCGCACCACCGTGATCGGCGGCCCGAACGCCGACTACGGCGTCCTGACCGACAAGATCCACGGCGCCGAGCGCGAGTACCATTGGGGCGACATGTGGCACTACGCCATCGCCCGCATGGTGGTGGCGGCGCGCGCCAACGGCCTGCGCCCGGTCGACGGCCCGTTCGGCGACTTCTCCGACCCCGACGGCTACCGCGCCCAGGCGAACCGCGCCGCGGTGCTGGGCTGCGAGGGCAAGTGGGCCATCCACCCCAGCCAGGTGGCGCTGGCCAACGAGGTCTTCAGCCCGTCCGAGAAGGACATCAAGACGGCCAAGCGTATCTTGAGCGCCATGCGGCAGGCGACGAAGGAAGGCAAGGGGGCGGTGTCGCTCGACGGCCGGCTGATCGACATCGCCTCGATCAAGCAGGCCGAGAACCTGGTCAAGAAGGCGCGGCAGATCGCCCGCGGCTAAGGCAGCACGGAGAGGTGCGATGCGCAACTTCCTCGAATTCGAGAAGCCGATCGCCGAGCTGGAAGGCAAGATCGAGGAACTGCGCCACCTCTCCGACGCCGGCGACCTGAACATCGCCGAGGAGGTCGCCCGCCTGCAGTCCAAGGCCGACCGCCAGCTGCGCCAGACCTACGGCAAGCTGAGCGCGTGGCAGAAGGTGCAGGTCGCGCGCCACCCGGACCGGCCGCACGCCGGCGCCTATGTCGACCACCTCTTGGACGACTTCACGCCGCTGGCCGGCGACCGCGCCTATGCCGAGGACGCGGCGGTCATCGGCGGCCTGGGCCGCCTCGCCGGCCGTTCGGTCGCCATCATCGGCACCGAGAAGGGCACCGACACCGACAGCCGCCTCAAGCACAATTTCGGCATGGCGCGGCCCGAAGGCTACCGCAAGGCGCGGCGACTGATGGAGCTGGCCGACCGCTTCGACATCCCCGTGGTGACGCTGGTCGACACCTCGGGCGCCTATCCGGGCATCGGTGCGGAGGAGCGCGGCCAGGCCGAGGCTATCGCCCGCTCGATCGAAACGAGCCTGACGCTGCGCGTGCCGGTGGTGCCGGTGATCATCGGCGAGGGCGGCTCGGGCGGCGCCATCGCGCTCGCCACCGGCGATCGGGTGATGATGCTCGAGCACTCGGTCTACTCGGTGATCTCGCCGGAGGGCTGCGGCTCGATCCTGTGGCGCGACGGCGAGCACGCCGAGGAAGCTGCCGAGGCGCTGAAGCTCACCGCCCAGGATCTCGAGACGCTGGGCATCGTCGACGACGTCATCGACGAGCCGCTGGGCGGGGCCCACCGCGACCCGGAGGCGACGATGGACCGGGTCGGCGAAGCCATCGAAGAGGCGCTGCGGGAGCTCGCCGGCCTGGAAGGCGGCGTGCTGCGTGCGCGCCGGCGCGAGAAGTTCCTCGCCATGGGGCGCCAGGGCCTGAACTGACGCGTGCCGCGACGGGCACCGGTTCCGGCGAATCGCCGGCGCCCGCTAGAACCTAGGACGACCGCCCGCACTTGCCGCGGGCCGCCTCGACCATGAGGGTCTGCCACGATGCTGCCGCAGATCGCGTCCTTCGGTCGCCTGGTGCTGGCGAGCGTGCGCGACCTGGCGCCGATCGTGCTGGTCATCGCCTTCTTCCAGATCGTCGTGCTGCAGCAGCCGTTCCCCAACCTGGAGCGCATCCTGGTCGGCGTCGCCTTCGTGCTGATCGGCCTGACGCTGTTCATCCGCGGCCTCGAACTGGGCCTGTTCCCGTTCGGCGAGGCGCTGGCCGAGGCCTTCGCGCGCAAGGGCAGCCTGTTCTGGCTGCTGGCCTTCGCCTTCGCGCTGGGCTTCGGCACGACGGTGGCCGAGCCGGCGCTGATCGCGGTGACGGCCGAGGCGGCGAAGATCGTCGCGGCGCACAGCGATGGCGGCATGGACCGGGCGGCGGAGCTGCGCTACGCGCTGGGGCTGCGCTACACGGTCGCCGTCTCGGTCGGCGTGGCGCTGGTCGTCGGCGTCTTCCGCATCCTCAAGGGCTGGCCGATCCACTGGCTGATCGTCGGCGGCTACCTGATCATCTGCGTGCTGACCGCGTTCGCGCCCGAGGACATCATCGGCGTCGCCTACGACTCCGGCGGCGTCACCACCTCGACGATCACGGTGCCGCTGGTCGCCGCGCTCGGCATCGGCCTGGCCACGGTCATCAAGGGCCGCAACCCGATGATCGACGGCTTCGGGCTGATCGCCTTCGCCAGCCTGACGCCAATCATGTTCGTGCTGGTCTACGGCATGGCGGTCTAGGGCCATGGAGGGCGGCACGGTCGCGACCCTGGGCCAGACGTTGCTCAATACGCTGCGCGACGTTCTGCCGATCGCCGCGGTGCTATTCGTCTTCCAGGCGCTGGTGCTGCGCCGCAAGGTGCGCAACCTGCGCCGCGTGCTGATCGGTTTTGCGCTCGTCATCGCCGGCCTGACGTTCTTCCTGGTCGGCCTGGAGGAGGCGCTGTTCCCGGTCGGCCGCATCATGGCGCGGCAGCTGGCCGACCCGGCGTTCATATATGGCGCCGATGCGATTCCGGCGGCGAGCGAGATCCAGTGGTGGCGCTACGCCTGGGTGCTGCTATTCGGCGCCGCCATCGGCTTTGCCACCACCATCGCGGAGCCGGCACTGATCGCCGTCTCGCTGAAGGCCAGCGACGTCTCGGGCGGCGAGCTGAGCGCCTGGGGCCTGCGCATCGCCGTCGCCGTCGGCGTCGGCCTCAGCATCGCCGTCGGCGTGTTCCGCATCGTCACCGGCACGCCGCTCTACGTTTACATGATCGCCGGCTACGCCATCGTCGTCGTGCAGACGATGTTCGCGCCGCGCGTCATCGTGCCGCTGGCCTACGACTCCGGCGGCGTCACCACCTCGACCGTGACCGTGCCGCTGGTCACGGCGTTGGGCCTGGGCCTGGCCTCCACCGTGCCAGGACGCAGCGCGCTGATCGACGGCTTCGGCCTGATCGCGCTTGCCAGCCTGTTCCCCATGATTACGGTCATGGGCTTCGTTCAGCTGGCGGGCTGGCGCACGCGGCGCCAGCGGGGGGAAGAGTCCGCAGCGGCGGAAACGGAGCCGATATGAAACTCAAGCTGATCATCGCGCTGGTCACCGACGACCTGACCGACAAGGTCACGGAGGTCGCCCGCCGCGAAGGGGCGACCGGTGCCACCGTCATCACCAGCGCGCGGGGCGAGGGCCTGAAGCCGACCAAGACCATGTTGGGCCTGACGCTGGAAGGGCAGCGCGACGTCTGCCTGTTCCTGGTCGACGCGCTGCGCAGCCGGCGCATCCTGGAGGCGATCGCCACCGAGTGCCGCTTCGACGAACAGCCCGCGAGCGGCATCGCCTTCCAGCTCGACATCGAGGACGCGGTCGGCCTGATGTCGCAATTGAAGACCATCGAAGAAGAGATCGAGGGCGAGATATGAACGATACCTCCCACGTCGCCGTGCGCGACGTGATGACGCCGGACCCGCACGTCGTCGAGGGCCTGGCGACCGTGCGCGAGGCGATGGAGATGATGCGGCGCGAGCAGGTCAGCTCCATCGTCGTCGACCGGCGCGACGCCCACGACGAGTACGGCATCCTGGTCGTCGCCGACATCGCCCGCGAGATCATCGGCGGCGACCGCTCGGCCGACCGCACCAACGTCTACGAGATCATGTCGAAGCCGGTGGTGTCGGTGAACGTCAACATGGACATCAAGTACGCCGTGCGCCTGTTGTCGCGCTTCGGCCTGTCGCGGGCGCTGGTCACCGAGCACGGCCAGGTCGTCGGCATCGTCACCTTGCGCGACCTGGTGTTCCGCTACGTGCCGCCCAGGGACGACGACTAAACCCAGCGGAAGACGGCGAGGCCGTAGGCCACGGCGAGGGCCGTCGCGGCGTAGAGCGGCGGGCCGATCAGCCAGAGCCAGCCGAGGTGGATGAACGCCGCGCCCAAGAGCGAGATGAACAGCCGGTCGCCGCGGGTCGTGTCGAGGCCCAGGATGCCATGGCGCGGCCGGCCGCCGGGCACGCGCCACTCCCAGACCGCCATGCAGACCAGCGCCGCGGCGATGAAGCCGAAGAACAGCGCCGTCGGCCAGGTCCAGGCCATCCATGAGAGCCCCATGCGCGTTGCCTCCTGTCACACGCGGCCGAGGGCGAAGCCCTTGGCGATGTAGTTGCGCACGAAGTAGATCACGAAGGCGCCGGGAATGATCGTCAGCGCGCCGGCAGCCGCGAGCAGGCCCAGCTCATAGCCGGCGGTGCTGGCGGTGCGCGTCATCGTCGCGGCGATCGGCTTGGCCGCGACCGAGGTCAGCGTCTTGGCCAGCAGCAACTCGACCCAGGAGAACATGAAGCAGAAGAACGCCGCGACGCCGATGCCGGCGGCGATGTTGGGGATGAAGATCTTGATGAAGAAGCGCCAGAACGGGTAGCCGTCCAGATAGGCGGTGTCGTCGAGTTCCTTCGGCACCGCGGACATGAAGCCCTCCAGGATCCACACGGCCAGCGGGATGTTGAACAGGCAGTGGGCCAGCGCCACGGCGAGGTGCGTGTCGAACAGCCCGACCGCTGAGTAGAGTTGGAAGAACGGCAGCGCAAACACCGCCGCCGGCGCCATGCGGTTGGTCAGGAGCCAGAAGAACAGGTGCTTGTCGCCGATGAAGCGGTAACGCGAAAACGCATAGGCCGCCGGCAGCGCCACGGCGACCGACAGCACCGTGTTCATGACGACGTAGGTGATGGAGTTGATGTAGCCGTTGTACCAGGTCGGATCGGTGAAGATCTTGACGTAGTTCTCGGTCGTGAAGTCCTGCGGCCACAGCGAAAAGGCGCCCAGGATCTCGTTCGTGGTCTTGAACGACATGTTCAGGAGCCAATAGATCGGCAGCAGCAGGAACAGGATGTAGAGGGTCGGCGCGAGCCAGACGAAACGCTTCATCACTGCTCCTCGCCGCGCATCATCAGGGTGTAGAAGACCCAGCTGAACAACAGCACGATCAGGAAATAGATCAGCGACATCGCCGCCGCCGGCCCGAGATCGAACTGGCCCAGCGCGATCTTGACGAGGTCGATCGACAGGAAGGTCGTCGAGTTGCCAGGGCCGCCGCCGGTCAACACGAACGGCTCGGTGTAGATCTTGAAGCTGTCCATGAAGCGCAGCAGGATGGCGATGGTCAGCACCCGCTTCATCTTCGGCAGCTGGATATGGCGGAACACCGCCCAGCCACGGGCGCCGTCGATCTTCGCCGCCTGGTAGTAGGCGTCGGGGATCGAGATCAGGCCGGCATAGGCCAACAGCACGACCAGCGACGTCCAGTGCCAGACGTCCATCACGATCGTCGTGAACCAGGCGGCCAGCGGCTGCTGGGTGAAGTTGTAGTCGATGCCCAGGCCGTTGATCGCCCGGCCCAGCAGGCCGATTTCCGGCAGCGCGAAGATGTTCCACATGGCGCCGACGACGTTCAGCGGGATCAACAGCGGCAGCGCCATCAACACCAGGCAGACCGAGACCCACGGCCCCCGCCGCGGCATGGCGAGCGCGATGGCGACGCCCAGCGGCACCTCGATGGCCAAATTAATCCCGGTGAAAGCGAGCTGGCGCAGTAGCGAGGCGTGGAAGCGCTCGGAGTTCAGCACGTCTTCGTACCAGCGCATGCCCTCCCAGAAGAACACATTGTCGCCGAAGGTCTCCTGGATCGAGTAGTTGACCACGGTCATCAGTGGGATCAGGGCGTTGAGTGCGACCAGCGCCACGACCGGCAGGACGAACAGCCAGGCCTTCTGGTTCTGAGTTTTGCCCATGCCTCAGCCCACCATCCAGCCGTCGGCGTAAACCTGCGTCCGGCTGGGCTCGAACCGCAGGTGCGCGTCGGCCGCCGGCAGCGGCTGGCCCTCCGGCAGCAACAGCTTGATGGGCGTCGCGTCGTGCCGGGTCTCGACGATGCGAAAGCGGCCAGCGTCGCTGACCTTGACGATGTCGACGGGGACGCCGTCGGGCGCGAAGCTGACGAACTCGGGCCGCACGCCCAGCTCGATCCGGGCGCCCGCCTCCACCGTGGCCGGCACCTGCTCGGTCGCGATCGCCTGGCCGCCGAAGAACGCCCGGCCGTCGGCCACCTCGCACGGCAGGATGTTCATGCCCGGCGAGCCGATGAAGTGGCCGACGAAGGTGTGCCGCGGGCGCTCGAACAACTCGACCGGTGTGCCGATCTGCACCACCGTGCCCTCGTGCATGACGACGACCTGGTCGGCGAAGGTCAGCGCCTCGGTCTGGTCGTGGGTGACGTAGATCATCGTCCTGCCGACCTGGCGGTGCAGCTCCTTCAGCTTCGAGCGCAGCAGCCATTTCAAGTGCGGGTCGATGACCGTCAGCGGCTCGTCGAACATGATGACGTTGACGTCCGAGCGGACGAGGCCGCGGCCCAGCGAGATCTTCTGCTTGCCATCGGCCGTGAGGCCCGCGGCAGGCCGGTCGAGCGTCTCCTCCAAATCCAGCATCGCCGCGATGTCGCGCACCCGGGCATCGACCGCGGCCGGCGCGATACCGCGATTGCGCAGCGGGAAGGCCAGGTTGTCGTAGACGGTCATGGTGTCGTAGACGACCGGGAACTGGAACACCTGGGCGATATTGCGGGTGTCCGGCGTCGCGTCGGTGACGTCCCGGTCGTCGAACAGCACCCGGCCCTCGGTCGGTCGGATGAGGCCGGAGATGATGTTGAGCAGTGTCGTCTTGCCGCAGCCCGACGGTCCCAGAAGGGCGTAGGCGCCGCCGTCCGACCACTCGACGCTCATGCGCTTCAACGCCCAGTCCACGTCGGCCGTCGGCGCGGGCTCGTAGCTGTGGCGCAGGTCCTCGACGCTGATCTTCGCCATCAGCGTCGACCCCGGCCCGCGGTCGATATGCGAAATCGCGCCGTCATGCTGCGATCAACCGTTCGTCCTGGTCGAAGTAGAGGCACCGGTGGGTGTCGATGTAGAGGCGCGCCCTCTCGCCCACCTCGAAAGCCTGGATGCCGTGGCTGAGCGAGACCCAGACGCCTTCCTCGACCTCGAAATGGATCGTGCTCTCCGAGCCGCTGAGTTCCGTGACGACGACCTGGCCCTCGATGGCCACGTCGTCGCCGGAGCCGGCCTCGGGCGCGATATGGTGCGGCCGGATGCCGACCGTGTAGCTGCCCTCCGGCATGCCGGCCAGGTCGCCGCGCGCCGGCCAGCGCACGTGCTCGGTCAGCACAAACGTCGCGTCGCGCTTCTCGACCGTCGCCGTGTTGATCGGCGGATCGGAGAATACGCGCGCGGTGCGCAGATTGGCGGGGTGGCGATAGACCTGGGCGGTGTCGCCGAACTGGGTGACACGGCCCTGATGCAGGGTCGCCGTGTGGCCGCCCATCAGCAGCGCCTCGGTCGGCTCTGACGTCGCGTAGACGACGGTGGCGTGGCTCTCCTCGAACAGCCTCGGCAGCTCGTCGCGCAGCTCCTCGCGCAGCTTGAAATCCAGGTTGGCCAGCGGCTCGTCGAGCAGCACCAGGCCGGCCTCCTTGACGAGCGCCCGCGCCAGCGCCGTGCGCTGCTGCTGGCCGCCCGACAGCGCGCCCGGGCGGCGCTGCAACAGCGGGGTCAGGCGCAACAGCTCGGCGACCTGGCCGACGCGCCGCTTGACGTCCGCGCGCGCCATGCCCTTGACGCGCAGCGGCGAGGCGATGTTCTCGAACACCGTCAGGTTGGGGTAGTTGATGAACTGCTGGTGCACCATGGCGACGTTGCGCTTCTGCACCGGCACGCCGGTGACGTTCTCGCCCTCGAACCAGACCTCGCCCTCGGACGGGCGGTCGAGCCCGGCCATCAGCTGCATCAGCGTCGTCTTGCCAGCCAGCGTCGTGCCCAAGAGCACGTTGAAGCCGTGCTCGGCCAGCGTCAGGTCGGTCGCGTAGATGTGGGTCTCCACACCGACGCGCTTGGCGACGCCGCGCAGCTCAAGGCTCATGGCGCCGCTCCGCCTCGGCGGTCCGCCGGATTGGTCGTCAGAGAACGCATCATGCGGGAGTGGCCTGGCAGGTGGACCGGGACGCCGGTCGGGATCGACGGCCGGGCGTGCTCCAGGGAGCGCCGGCGGCGCTCCCTGGAGCCGTTTGCTGCCCGGACGGGGCGTCCGGACCGGTTACGGACCTAGCCCTTGTCCTTCCACCGCTTGACGAGCTCGTCGTAGTCGATCGTCTCGCCCTGCGGCTTCTCGTTGGCCAGCTTGGCCTTCGGCGAGCCTGGCTTGTTGAGCCAGGTGGCGGCGTCCGTCTCGTCGTTGAGACGCGGACCGCAGCCGCCATAGGTCTGGGCACGTTCGTCGGCCGCCTGCATGCGGGCCATGGTCTGGTCCATCTCCGAGGCCAGCCGGTCCATCGCCTCCTGCGGCGTGAAGGCGCCGGAGTTCACGTCGCCGATCTGCTGCCACCAGATCTGCGCCAGCTTCGGATAGTCGGGCACGTTGACGCCGGTCGGCGACCAGCGCACGCGGTCGGGCGAGCGGTAGAACTCGACCAGGCCGCCCAGCTGCGGCGCCCGCTTGGTGAACGACTCGTGCCGGATGTCGCTGTCGCGGATCGGCGTCAGCCCGACATGGGTCTTGCGCAGGGACACGGTCTTGGAGACGACGAACTGGGCGTAGAGCCACGCCGCCTTGCGGCGGTCGACCGGCGTCGACTTGAACAGCGTCCACGAACCGGCGTCCTGGTAGCCCAGCTTCTGGCCGTCCTCCCAGTACGGGCCGTGCGGCGACGGCGCCATGCGCCACAAGACGTTGCCGTCGGCGTCGACCGTGTTGTTGCCCTCGCTCTGCGGCGCCACCATGTTCGCGGTGAACGCCGTGTACCAGAAGATCTGCTGGGCGACGTTGCCGGTCGAGAGCGCCGGCAGCGACTGGTAGAAGTCGTAGCTGGCGGCGCCCGGCGGGGCGTATTTGCGCAGCCACTCGTCCCACTTGCGGATGGCGTAGACCGCGGCCGGGCCGTTCGCGGCGCCGCCGCGCGACACCGAGGCGCCGACGGGGTTGCAGGAGTCCTGCTCCATGCGGATGCCCCACTCGTCGACGGGGCGGCCGTTGGGGATGCCCTTGGAGCCGGCCCCGGCCATCGACAGCCAAGCGTCGGTCATGCGCCAGCCGAGGTCCGGCGCGCGCTTGCCGTAGTCCATGTGGCCGTAGACGCGGACGCCGTCGATCTCCTTGACGTGCACGGAGAAGAACTCGGCGATGTCCTCGTAGGCCGACCAGTTGACCGGCACGCCCAGGTCGTAGCCGTAGCGCTCCTTGAACTGGGCCTTCAGGTCGTCGCGCTGGAACCAGTCGTAGCGGAACCAGTAGAGGTTGGCGAACTGCTGGTCGGGCAGCTGGTACAGCTTGCCGTCCGGGCCTGTCGTGAACGGCTTGCCCATGAAGTCGTCGACGTCGAGCCCCGGGTTGGTGACGTCGGCGCCGTCGCCGGCCATCCAGTCGCTGAGATTGACCGCCAGCTGCAGCCGCGAGTGCGTGCCGATCAGGTCGGAATCGTTGATGTAGGCGTCGTAGAGGTTGCGGTTGGTCTGCATCTGGGTCTGCACCGCCTGCACGACTTCGCCTTCGCCGAGCAGCTGGTGGTTGACCTTGATGCCGGTGATCTCCTCGAACGCCTTGGTGAGGGTCTCAGACTCGTAAGTGTGCGTCGGGATGGTCTCCGACAGCACGTTGATCTCCATGCCGGCGAAGGGCTGGGCGGCGTTGATGAACCACTCCATCTCCTTCATCTGATCGGCCTTGGAGAGCGTCGACGGCTGGAACTCGTCGTTGATCCACTTCTCTGCTTCCTGCATGCCGGCCAGGCTTGCGCCGGCCCAAAGCAGCACCGCCGCTGACGCGGCGGCGGCCAGAGGGGCCACCCTCATGATGATTCCTCCCTATCGGATTATTGTGCGCCGATTGCAAAGGACGGCCTCCCGCGAGTCAAAAAGGACGGCCTCCCGCGAGTCAATCGGAATCGCGGGCGCGCACCGGGCGTCGTCGGAAGTGCGGCGAGGGCAGGCGCCCCTAATCGGCGACGCGACCGTGGCAGTGCTTGTATTTCTTGCCCGAGCCGCACGGGCAGGGCGCGTTGCGCGGCACCTTGCCCCAGCTGGTCGGATCGTTCGCGTCGATGCCGGCGACGCCGATGCGCCGCGAGGTGCGCGGCACGCCGGTGCGGGCGCTCGCCGGCGGCGCGACGCCGTCGGTGCCGGTCGCCGGCAGCGCCGTCGCCGCCTCCGCCTCGGCGAACGCCGACGCTTCGTCGTGCTGGGCGCTGACCTGGGCCGGCGCTTCCGGCTGCGGCACGGCCTCCGGCGCGTCGACGCGGACTTCCAGGTGGCTGGTCACCAGCGTCACCGTCTCGCGCAGGCGCACCAGCATGTCCTCGAACATCTCGAATGCTTCCCGCTTGTATTCGTTCAGCGGGTTCTTCTGCGCGTAGGCGCGCAGGCCGATGCCCTGGCGCAGGTGGTCGAGGCGCAGCAGGTGGTCCTTCCACTGGTGGTCCAAGAGCTGCAGGAGGATGCTCTTCTCCGCGCCGCGGATCAGGTCGCGGCCGTAGTTGGCGACCTTGGCGGCGATCTTCTCGTCGACCGCGCGCGTCAGCCGCTCGCGGATCTCCTCGTCGGCGATGCCTTCTTCCTTGGCCCAGTCGTGCACCGGCAGGTCCAGGCCGAAGATGCGCAGCGTCTCGGCGTGCAGGCCGTCGATGTCCCACTGCTCGGCGAAGGCGCGCTCCGGGATGCAGCGGCCGATCAGGTTGTCGATCGTCTCGGCGCGCATGTCGGCGACGTCCTCGGAGACGTCGTCGGCGCGCATCAACTCCTTGCGCTGCTCGTAGATGACCTTGCGCTGGTCGTTCATCACGTCGTCGTACTGCAGGAGCTGCTTGCGGATCTCGAAGTTGCGCGCCTCGACCTTCTGCTGCGCCTTTTCCAGCGCCTTGTTGATCCACGGGTGGACGATCGCCTCGCCTTCCTCGAGCCCCAGCTTCTGCAGCATCGAGTCCATGCGCTCGCCGCCGAAGATGCGCATCAGGTCGTCTTCCAGCGACAGGAAGAACTTCGATGCGCCGGGATCGCCCTGGCGGCCCGAACGGCCGCGCAGCTGGTTGTCGATGCGGCGGCTCTCGTGGCGCTCGGTGCCGACGACGTAGAGGCCGCCGGCGCCCAGCGCCTCGGCTCTCTTGGCCGCGACTTCGGCGCGGATCTCCGCCTCCTTGGCCTGGCGCTTCGCGTCGTCCTCGATCTCGCCGGCTTCCTGGGCCAGGCGCATATCCAGGTTGCCGCCCAGCTGGATGTCGGTGCCGCGGCCGGCCATGTTGGTGGCGATGGTCACGCCGCCCGGCACGCCCGCCTGGGCGATGATGTAGGCCTCCTGCTCGTGGTAGCGGGCGTTCAGCACTTGGTGCGGCACCTTGCGCGCCTTGAGCAGCGCCGAGAGGTGCTCCGACTTGTCGATACTGACCGTGCCGACCAGGATCGGCTGGCCGCGCTCGCAGCAGTCGGCGATGAGCTCGACGATGGCCCCGTTCTTCTCGTCGAGCGTGCGGTAGACCTCGTCGTGGGCGTCGTCGCGCACGCACGGCAGGTGCGTCGGCAGGTCGATCACTTCCAGCTTGTAGATCTCCGCGAACTCTGCGGACTCCGTCATCGCCGTGCCCGTCATGCCGGCCAGCTTCGGGTACATGCGGAAGTAGTTCTGGAAGGTGATCGAGGCGAGGGTCTGGTTCTCGGTCTGGACCGAGACCCTCTCCTTCGCCTCCAGCGCCTGGTGCAGGCCGTCGGAGTAGCGCCGGCCCTCCATCATGCGCCCTGTGAACTCGTCGATGATGACGACCTTGTCGTCCTTGACGATGTAGTCGGTGTCGCGCTGGAACATCATGTGCGCGCGCAGCGCCTGGTTGGCGTGATGCAACAGCGTGACGTTGTGGATCTCGTAGAGGCTGCCGTCGGTCAGGAGGCCGGCGTTGCGCAGCAGCTCCTCCATCGTCTCCGTGCCGTCGTCGGTCAGGGTCACGGTGCGCGCCTTCTCGTCCTTCTCGTAGTCGGCCTCGCCCAGCTTCGGCAGCAGCTTGTCGATGGCGATGTAGAGTTGCGAGCTGTCCTCCGCCGGGCCGGAGATGATCAGCGGCGTGCGCGCCTCGTCGATCAGGATGCTGTCGACCTCGTCGACGATGGCGAAGTTGAAGTCGCGCTGGACCATCTCCTCCAGGCGAAACTTCATGTTGTCGCGCAGGTAGTCGAAGCCGAACTCGTTGTTGGTGCCGTAGGTCACGTCGGCGGCGTAGGCCTGGCGGCGGTCGGCGTCGCCGATGCCGGGCACGATGCAGCCGACGCTGAGCCCCAGGAACTTGTAGATCTGGCCCATCCAGTCGGCGTCGCGGCGGGCCAGGTAGTCGTTGACCGTGACGACGTGCACGCCCTTGCCGCCGATGGCGTTGAGATAGACCGCCAGCGTGGCGACAAGCGTCTTGCCCTCGCCGGTCTTCATCTCCGAGATCATGCCGGTGTGCAGCACCATGCCGCCCAAGAGCTGCACGTCGAAGTGGCGCTGGCCCAGGGTGCGCTTGGCCGCCTCGCGCACCGTCGCGAAGGCCTCGACCAAGAGGTCGTCCAGTTCCGCACCGTCCGCCAGGCGCTGGCGGAACATGTCGGTGCGCGCCGCCAGCTCGGCGTCGCTCAGCGCCTCGAGCTCCGGCTCCAACGCGTTGATATCCGCCACATTCTTGTTGAGGCGCTTCAGGTAGCGCTCGTTGGCGGTGCCGAACAGGCCTTTGGCAAGTGCGCCGAGCATGGCAATCCCTTGAAAACGACCGGAAAGGCCGGCGCGCCGCGCGCCCGGCCCCGCGTCGGCTACCGTCCCGGCGGCCGACGCGCTCGCTGTTAGGTAAGCAGATCGGGCGCCTTGTCTAGGGCCGGTCTTGCGGGCTGTCAACGGCGGCGAGGGGGGCCGGATCGGCGCCTGCAGCCTCACCGCGGCGTGACTTCAGCGGTCTTGTTTGAACTCCCCGCGACGTGCATACATCGCCCCGCTCCGCCCACACGAATTCACGACCGGGCGCCGGCGCGCGGAGCTGGCTGGCCGTCCGACGAAAGGACCGAGGATGACTTTCAGGAAGCTGGCGGCCGCCGCTGCCCTGTCGGGCGCCGTGCTGGCGAGCGCCGGCGCCGCCCTGGCCCAGGACGACAGCACCGTCGTCGTCGCCCGCGTGAACGGCGCGGAGCTCTATCTGGCGGACCTGCGGGCGCTGTACGAGCGCCTGCCCGAGCAGTACCGCCAGCTGCCGTTCCAGATGGTCTACGCGCCGCTGCTGGAGCAGCTGGTCGGCGGCGAGCTGGTCGCGGCCGAGGGCCGCAAACAGGGCGTCGGCGACGATCCGGACGTGCGGCGCCAGGTCCGGCAGTTCGAATCGGTGCTTGTGCAGCGCGCCTATCTGGAGCGCTATGTCGACGAGAACATGACCGAGGACGCGCTGCGCGCGCGCTACGACGAGACGATCGCGCAGGCGACCGGCGAGGAGCAGGTGACGGCCAGCCACATCCTCCTGGAGACGGAGGCGGACGCCACCGAGGTCATTGGCGAGCTGAACGGCGGCGCCGATTTCGCGGAACTGGCCAAGGCACGCTCGACCGGTCCCAGCGCGCCGCGCGGCGGCTCGTTGGGCAGCTTCGGCCGCGGCATGATGGTCAAGGAGTTCGAGGTCGCCGTTTTCGCCATGGACGTCGGCAGCTACAGCGACGCCCCGGTGCAGACCCAGCTTGGCTGGCACGTCATCCTCTTGGAGGCGAAGGAGGTGGCGCCGCCGCCGTCGTTCGAGGACTCCCGCGAGGAGCTCGAGTCCGAGCTGGGCCGCGAGCTGATCCAGAACCGCATGGGCGAGCTGCGCAACATCGCGCAGGTCGAGCTGTTCAACCCGGACGGCACGCCGTTCGATCCGGACGCCACGCCCGTGCCGGGCGAGGGCCAGAGCGAGGGCGAGGGCCAGTGGCGGCCCGGACGCGTCTCTAGGGGGGAGGCGGCGCAGGCACCATGGCCGCCGTGAAACGTTCGCCGCTGGCGCCGCGGCGCTTTCCGCGCGTGCCGGACGTGGCCGGCGTCGCGCTGGCCGGCGCCGCGACCGGCCTCAAGAAAGGCAAGACGCCGGACCTGATGCTGGTGCGCCTGGCGCCCGGCACCACGGTCGCCGGCATGCTGACCCGTTCGCGCTGTCCCTCGGCGCCGGTCGACTGGTGCCGGGCCGCGCTGCCGGGCGGCAAGGCGCAGGCGCTGGTCGTCAATTCCGGCAACGCCAACGCCTTCACCGGCCAGTCGGGGGCCGAGGTCGTCGACGCCACCGTGCGCGCCGCGGCGGACCTGGTCGGCTGCCCCCGGCGCCAGGTGTTCGTCGCCTCGACCGGCGTGATCGGCCAACCCGTCGCGCGCAACCACATCCCGAAGAGCCTCAAACGCCTCGCCAAGGGCCTGACCCCCGACGCCTGGCGGCCCGCGGCCGAGGCGATCATGACCACCGACACCTTCCCCAAGGCGGCGTCGCGCACCGTCACGCTGGGCGACGCCACGATCACGGTCGCCGGCATCGCCAAGGGTTCGGGCATGATCGCGCCCGACATGGCGACGATGCTGGCGTTCCTGTTCACCGACGCGCGCGTGCCCGCGCCCGTGCTGCGCACGCTGCTCAAGCGCGCGGTCGACCGCTCGTTCAACTGCGTCACGGTCGACGGCGACACCTCGACGTCGGACACCGTGCTGGCGTTCGCCACGGGCCAGGGGCCGCGGCACCCGACGCTCGACCGCGCGACGGGCCCTCACGCGCGGGCCTTCGCGGCGGCGCTGGAAGACGTCGCCGCCGACCTCTCCCAGCAGATCGCCCGCGACGGCGAAGGCGCGCGCAAGTTCGTCACCATCCGCGTCGACGGGGCGACCAGCGCCCGGGCGGCACGGAAGATCGGCCTCGCCATCGCCAACTCGCCGCTGGTCAAGACCGCCATCGCCGGCGAGGACGCCAACTGGGGCCGCATCGTCATGGCCGTCGGCAAGGCCGGCGAGCGCGCCGACCGCGACCGCCTGCGTATCGCCATCGGCGGCACCGCCATCGCCGAGGACGGCCGCGCGGTCAACGGCTATGACGAGGCGCCGGTGGCGGCGCACATGCGCGGGTCCGAGATCGACATCGCCGTCGATTTGGGGCTGGGCCGCGGCCGCGCCACGGTCTGGACCTGCGACCTGACGCACGGCTACATCGACATCAACGCCGACTACCGCACCTGAGCCATGGGCATGCTGGACGACGCCGGCTGCGCCGCGGCGCCGCTGGAGACGGAGCGCCTGCTGTTGCGGGCGCCGAACCTGGCGGATGCGCCCGCCATCGCCGCCTTGCTCGAGGACGGCCGGGTCGCACGCACGACCGCCAACATCCCGCACCCCTACGGCCAGGCCGACGCCGAGGCGTGGCTGTCCTCACGCAGCGCGGACGATGCCGACCAGGTGTGGATGATCACTGCGCGCGACGACGGTGCGCTGCTGGGCGCGATCGGCTACCGGCCGCGGTCCGAGGGACACGAAGCCGAGCTCGGCTATTGGCTGGCCGAACCGCTGTGGGGCCGCGGCCTGATGAGCGAGGCGGCCGAGCGCGTGGTGCGCCACCTGTTCGAGGACCTGGGCCTCGCCGCCGTTGCCGCCAACGCCATGCCTGCGAACGTCGGCTCGTGGCGCGTCATGGACAAGGTCGGCATGACGCGGGTCGGCGAAGGCTCGATCCCGGCGCCGGCGCGCGGCCAGGACATGCACGTCGTGCACTACCGCCTGACGCGCGCCGATTGGCTGGCTGCGCACACGCTGCCCGTCGTGCTGGTCTCGGCCGTCGCGCTGATCGACGCCGACGGGCGGGTGCTGCTGGCGCGGCGGCCGGAGGGAAAGGCGATGGCGGGGCTGTGGGAGTTCCCCGGCGGCAAGGTGGCGCCCGGCGAGACGCCGGAGGCGGCGCTGATCCGCGAGCTCAAGGAAGAGCTGGGCGTCGACACGCGGCAGTCGTGCCTGGCGCCGATCGCCTTCGCCAGCCACCGCTATACCGACTTCCACCTGTTGATGCCGTTGTATGTCTGCCGGGTCTGGGACGGCACGCCCCAGCCGCACGAGGGCCAGGAACTCGCCTGGGTGCGCCCGGCGCGCCTCGGCGACTACGCCATGCCGCCGGCCGACGCGCCACTGGTCGCCCAGTTACGGGATTTGCTCTAGGTGGTGGCGACGGGCCCGGTCGCGGTCAGGTCGCGGTAGGCGATCGAGAGCGCGCTGACCGTCACCGCGACGCCGGCATAGTTGATCGCCTGCACGATCAGCGTGCCCAAAAACACGCCGGTCATCGACGGCAACAACCCGATCGCCGTCGCGAGATTGCCGTAGAGTACGCTGGCCATAAGGGCCGCCAACAGCATGGGCAGCACCGGCAGGATGCCGATCAGCACCATGTGCGGGCTGTAGCCGCGCGTCAGCCGCCAGCAGGCGCGGAAGCCGAGCGGCGCGTCGACCGCCGCCGCCGGCAGCAGCGGCAGGAAGCGGCTGTAGACCGTCACGGCGGCCAGGGCCACGGCCACTGTGGTCAGGAACTGTAGGCCGAAGCCGGCGATCCCTATGATCTCGACGAGCGGGAGGACGATCAGCAGGGCGCCGGCCGCCGCCACCAGCGCGCCAATCACAGCGAGCGCGACGACGCGCGCCAGGAATCGCGTCTGGCGGCCGCCCCAGCGCAGCGCGGCGCCGACCGCCGGCGTCTCGCCAGGCGCCAGGAAGCGCCGATGCCAGGCGACGGCGAACATGACGTAGAGCACCAGGGCGACGGCGAACAAGAGGACCCTCACCGGCCGGAACGAGACCGGCATCAGTTCGCCGTCATCGGTCTCCACCACCGGCGGCACGGCGGGGACGAGGGCGTACTCCAGCGCCCCCAGCAGCGCCAGCACCAGCACCGGCAGGAACGCCAGCATGAGAAAGTCGCGCCGGCCGGCCCAACAGAACCTGTAGGCGTCGCCGATGGTCTCGAAGATGGAAATCCTGGACATGTGCGCGTGGGCCCTCTCCGGCGGTAAGGCGGCGGAGTGTGGCAAGTCGCGGGCGGCGCTTCAACGCGCAAGACCGGTAGCAGCCAGGTGGCGCTGGGCGATCGACGCCGTCGTGGCGACAACGGCGACGCCGGCCAGGAGGACGAAGTCGTTTAGCGTGCTGGCCAGGAAGCCGCCGGCGAAGGTGCCTTCGAGGCCCGTCCGCCGGCCCAGATCCAGTGCGAAGGCCTTCGCTGCCAGGCCGAGAAGCAATACCGGCAGCAGCGCCAGGCCCAGGATCAGGCCCATGCGACCGGTCATGCCGCGCGTCAGGCGCCAACTGTCGGCAACCGACGGGGATACGCCCAGGGCGGCCGCCGCCAGCGTGGGCACGACGCGGCCGGCGCCCAGAAAGGGCGCCAGCAGCAAGACCATGATCCAGTTTCCGTCGGTGCCGTAGGTCACCGAGCCGGGCAGCCACATGAACAGCCACCAGGCCGCCATCACCGCCAGGGCCGCCAGCCAGGCGGCGCCAGCGATCGCCGCTGCCGCGACGAGCGTCCGCGCATAGCAGGGAAGCCAGCACGGCACCGGAGCGACGACGGAGGCGACCTCGCCGGCGGGGCGCAGCCAGCGCACCGTCAGCACCGCCGCGGCCGCCAGGAACGCCGGCCAGGTCACGGCGTCGAGCACGCTGACCGGGCCCAGGAGGGGCGCAATGCCGCTCGCCAGCAGCGGCGCCGGCAGGACGGCGCTGAACGCCAGCCGCACGACGTCGGCGAGCGCCAATGCGGCAATCAGCCAGCCCGCGAGCGACGCGAACGCGCGGCGCCGCGCCCAGGCGTCGACGTTGGCCGCCAGCGCGGTCTCCAGGATCGGCGGCTTCATGGCTCGTCCAGCTGCCAATGCGTCCGTGGACGTGCCACGCCGGTGCGGCGGATCTTAGGCTGGCCTTGGCCCGAATCGCGGCGTTACGGCCGCTCGCGGTCAGGTGCCCGCCGCCTCGGCCGGCGGCGTGACCAAATTGCGGAACGCGATCGAGACCGCGGTCACGGTGACCGCCAGGCCAGCATGGGCGATGAACTGCGCGGCCGCATTGTAGAGAAACACCTCGGCCAGGGTCGGAACCTGGCCGATGGCGGCCGGCGGCCAGTCGATCGTCCGATCGAGCCTCCCGATCAGCAACAGGAACACGATGGTTGGGACCGCCATAATCCAAAGCAGGCGCCAGGTGTTGCCGCGCGTAAGCCGCCAGCACTCGGTCAAGCCTAACCGAACGCCGACGGCAGCGGCCGGCAGCCGGAGCATGAAGCGGCAATACGGCATGCCGGCGATCAAGAGACCAAGAACGGGAAGCCAGAACAGCAAAGGGAAATCGGCGGCCGTTTCCGGCGAGTCCGTCTCGACGACCGACACCAAGACATTCAGGATGTTGACAAGCACGAAAGCCGTGAGGCCGTAGAGCACCAGCAGGAGGCAGACGCGCAGAAAGAAACGCGACTGCGGCCAACCCCATGAGAGCGCGTCGCCGGCCCTTGGCCGCTCCTCCGGGACCAGAACGCGACGATGCCAGGTGACCGAGAACGCCGCATAGAGCGCAAGCGACACGAGGGCTATCACGGGGAAGAGCCAGAACTCACCGAGCATGAACCGGCCGATGGCCTTCTCCTGCTCCGACGACCCAAAGCCCTCCAGGTGCACCGGCCAAGGGCTCGCGGACAGCAGTGCAGTGGTCAGGACGGCCTGAATCGGCACGGGCAGGAACGCCACACGTAGGAAGTCACGCCAGGCCTCGACGACGAAGCGATGCGCGTCGAAGACCGTCTTCCAAACGGGTAGTCGTCGGTCGGCGGCCCTGCCCGGGCCTAGAGCGTGATCGTTTTAGGCGGAAGCGTAGCCGGCGTTTGCGAAGAAGGCGGCGCATTGGGTTGGCGGGAAGCGGTCGATGATGCGGGCTATGGCGGCGTGGAGTTCGTCGCTGGA
>Ga0049107_10000063_pt1 | contig 27284 bp, 26 predicted proteins | sample WorMetilPIANOSA1_FD_61187 | JGI IMG/M metagenome (GOLD analysis project Ga0049107, IMG submission 61187) | Marine gutless worms symbiont microbial communities from Max Planck institute for Marine Microbiology, Germany - Olavius ilvae PIANOSA.1 | ecosystem: Host-associated > Annelida > Digestive...
CTGGTCACGTTCTTTTTGTGGAAAGAGAGCGGCAGGGGCGCACTCGACAAGACCCTGCGCGACCTGATCGCCGGCCAGCACAAGCTGTTCCAAGCCTGCCGCGGGCTCACCGGCGGCGCCGCGCCGACGCAGGCGTTGCGCCATCTGGCGATGCAGGAGGCGCAGCACCTCACCGACTTCGAGCACGCGATCAATGCAGCGGAGACAGACAGCTTCGCGGTGTGGGAGGTGCGCCGGCAGTGGCGCGCCCTGCACCATCAGTCGCGGCGGCTGATGGTCGCCCTGGGCGGCTGGCGCGAGTCCACCCGGGAGCTCGCGCATCTCGACCGGCCCCAGGTGCTGCCGAATCTGGACGCGTTCTTCGCGGAGATCGAACGCCGCTTTGCAGGTCTGCCGGAGTTGCTTGACGGCCGCGCGCCGCAGCAGCCCCTGCACAGGATGACGCTGGATGTGGACATGTCGGCGGTCAGGGCGCTGCCACTCTTCGACCGGGCCGCCGTGGCGGTCGCCAGGACGCAACTCGAGCGTCTGGAAAGCGCGACCGCGGCGGTGACGGAGCTGATTGCCGACATTCGGCAGGTCGGACCGACGGCGTCCAAGGACCTGCTTTCGCTGCCGCGGACGGCCGGCCTCGCGCTCGATCCGGGCCGGCTGGTCGCGGCGATCCGGGTGGTGCTGACGATCGGCGTCGCCGCCCTGCTGTGGATCTACCTCGATCCGCCGGGCCACGACTCGTTCGTGCAACTGGCCGGCTCGCTGGTGATTGCCGTCGCGACCAAGCCCTTCGTGCCGGCCATCAAGATGTTGCCGCCCTTCTTCGTCGGCTGTCTTGTCGCGGGCGCCCTCTACATCTTCGTCATGCCGCAGCTCACCGGGTTCGCCGAGCTCGGCACCATGCTCTTCGTCGTGACGTTTCTGATCTATCTCGTCTACTGGCGGCCGCCGCAGGCCCTGTCGCGCATCGGCGCCATCGTCCCGGTCCTGGTGCTGACGTCGATCCAGACCGGGCAGACCTACAGCTTCTCGCACTACGCCAACAGCTCGGCGATGATCCTGCTGGCCATTTGCCTGATCGTCGCGACGACGTACCTGCCGTACTCGCCGCGGGCCGAGAAGATGTACCTGCGGCTCGTCGCGCGCTTCTTCCGGCACGCCGAATTGCTGGTGTCGCGTGTGTCGAAGGACTTGCGACCCGAGGCCGGCCGGCTGGCCCACTGGCGCGCCCTGCTCTATCGCGCGGACCTGCTGCTCATTCCTCACAAGCTGGCGCTCTGGAGCCGCTTCATCGACTATCGCGTGTTGCCGGGCACCCGCGCGGAGGACGTCAAGGAACTGAACGCCGCGCTGATGGCCCTGGCCTGGCGCATCACCGAGCTGGTTGCGGCGCGGCAGCGGCCGCAGACGGAGTACCTGGTCCAGGAGCTCCTCGACGACGTGCGGGCCTGGCGCATCGTGCTGCAGGACGGCCTGGCCGAACTGGCCGACGACCCCGGCGTGCTGATCGGTGACGAACGGCGACACAGCCTGATCCAGCGGCTGGCGCACCTCGAGGCGCGCGTCGACGAAGTCTTCAGGACCGCGCCGGACGGGGCGCTCGACGACGCCGACCGCGCCAATTTCTACCGACTGCTCGGCGCGTTCCGTGGCGTGTCGGAAGCCGGGCTCGACTTCGTCGACCTGGCCGACCGAATCCACTGGCCTGCGCTGCGCGAAGCGCGGTTTTGACAAGTGCCGGAGTTCGCTAGCATGGCTGCGGCGGCGCGGATCGAAGTGGGGCGACGGGCATGCTGTGGTTGATTCCCAGCGAAGTGAGCATCAGTGGCGTGCTGCTGCCGCCGCTGTTCATCGCCGCGGTGCTGGGCACGGCCCTGGCGGCGCTGACGGCCGTGCTGCTCAATCGCTATCGCCTGTCGCGCTTCTTTTTCTATCCTCCCATCGTGTTCCTGGCGCTGGCCGTCATCTACACGGGCGTGATCGGCACCTACGTGATCCCGGCATGAGACGATGAAACCGTTGTTCCGCTATCTCGCGACGGCTGCCGTCGTGGCGCTCGCGATTGCCATCGCGGCCGCCAAGTACTGGGATTATCTGGTCAATCCGTGGACGCGCGACGGCCAGGTCATGGCCCAGGTGGTGCAGATCGCGCCGCGCGTCTCCGGACCCATCGTGCAACTGCCCATCGTCGACAACCAGTTCGTCAAGGCCGGCGACCTGCTGTTCGAGATCGACCCGCGCACCTTCGCCGTCGCGGTGGACAACGCCCTCGCCAAGCTCGACCAGACCCGCGACGAGATCGACGCCCTGCAGGACCAGGTCAGCGCGGCCGAAGCCTCGGTCGAGGACTACACGGCGCGCATCGACCAGTCCGCGTCGGCCGTGAAGCAGGCCGACGCGTCGCTGTTCGACGCCCAGGCGACCTACGATCGCGTGCGACCGCTGGCGGAGGCCGGCACGGTCTCGCGCCAGCGCCTCGACAACGCCACGGCGACCCTGAACGGGGCCATCGCCAGCAAGGCGGCGGCGGAGGCGTCGTTGTTGTCGGCGCGCGCGGCGTTGCGGCAGGTGCAGGCAGACCTGGCGCAGGCGCAGGCCACCCTCGGCGCGCCCGGGGCCGAGAACGCGCAACTCAGGTCTGCCTTCGCCGACGCCCAGACCGCCCAGCTCAACCTGGAATTCACGCAGGTGACGGCGCCGGTCGACGGCTATGTCACCAACCTGAACCTGCGGCTGGGCTCGCAGGCCGTCGCCAACCAGCCGACGCTGGCGCTGGTCGACGTCAACAGCTACTGGATCGCCGCCTACATGCGGGAGACGACGGTGGCCAACGTGCGTGCCGGCGACCGGGCGGTGGTTACACTGATGAGCTATCCGGACCGGCCGCTCGAGGGCCGGGTCGACAGCCTGGGCTGGGGCATCGCGGTCGATGACGGCAGCACCGGCTTCAACCTGCTACCCAACGTCGCGCCCACCTTCGAGTGGATCCGCCTGGCCCAGCGCGTGCCCGTGCGCGTCGTACTCGACACACTGCCCGACGGCGTCGAACTGCGCATCGGCAACACGGCCTCTGTGCTGGTGATGACCGGCACCGCCGGCAGCGGCGACACGACGAAGGTGCCGCCGGCGCCGCGCGCGCTGCAGTGACGGCAAGGAACGGCGATGGCCGACGGTGAGCTGTTGCGGCACGTGGTGCTGTTCGGCTTCAAGGCGGAGACGAGCGCCGACGAGGTCGCCGAGATCGTGCGCCGCTTCGCCGGGCTGCGGGAGAGGATCGACACCATCGTCGGCTTCGAGTGGGGCGCCAACAACAGCCCCGAGGGCCTCAACCAGGACCTCAGCCACGCCTTCACGCTGACGTTTACCTCGGAAGCGGACCGGGACGCCTACCTGCCCCACCTTGACCACGCCGCCTTCGCCGACTGGGTCGGTCCGTACGTCGAGCACGTCACCGTGGTGGACTACTGGGCCAAGGCCGAGGCGCCGTAGGCACCACACCGCGATTGCTCCGCGCGGCGAGGCTGCTTCCCGCCGCGAGCATACACCGGTCGCCGCGCGCGGACAGGCGGCACGCCGTCGATGCCACCGCAACGCGACCGGGTCGCGCCCGGTGCCCGCGGCGCGTCCGGGCAGTGTGCGCGTCGTCACTGCGCGATCCGAAACTCTGGTTCAGCATCGTTGCGCCTGTTGAAGGGTGCGACGTGTCCGATGAATCCGACGCAACTTGAAAGTCGTCGGCACGTGCGATTGAACGAAGGAGGACGGTTCGTGTTCGCCGGCATGACATCAAATTGCGCACCGCCGGACACTCTTGCGACCGGGCCGCGGCGCGATCCGGTCTCGTCGGCGATGGCTCGGACCGGCCGATTTCCACCAGCACCCACGAACGCCGGCGGCCCGGCCGCCTGGTCGGCCGTTTCGCCCGTTGCCGTGGGTGCAGCGGTCTACATTGCGGTGGCTGCCCGCGGCGGCGACCGCCGGCCAAATGAAGCCGGCTCGACTAGTCCGGGAGTAGGGACATGACAGGTTGGACGACAGTCGCGGCCCTAGGCCGGGGAAACGCGAGGTCTCAGGGTCGCAGCGCCAATGCCAGGAGCGCCCAGGCAAACCGTCGGCCACGCAGCTGGGCAGGCCAGACGTTCGGGAAGAACATCCAGTTCACGCTTGCGTTGCTCACCAGCATCGTCGGGATAGCCGTCGCGCTAACGTCGATCCATCAATATCTAAGCCCGCCGGTTGTCACCGGACCGGAGGCCGAAAGTCCAAAACTCGACCAAACCGAACTCAACCTGATCGCGACACTCGAGGACGCCAATGCGTCGCTGACGTCAAAGCGGCGCGCGGCACGACTGCTCGCTGCGAGCGACCTTCGCATCGTCGTGCCGACGATCATCGAGGCAATCCACGCAACGCTGACGCCCGGCGCGGTCGACGCGCAGAGCATGAGTTCCGCAGAAGCACGCAGCTACCGACGGTTTCTGGGCGGCATTCTCGCGGATTTGACGGCGTTCAATCCGGACATAGACACGCAGGTAGGGGGTGCGGCGGAAAAGACGCGAGTCGTCGTTGGCGCCGTCTTGGACGACTTCAGTTCCCTTATCAAGGGCTACGATCCAACGGACAGAAATGGCTACCGATCCGAACACTTCGCCATCTACGCGGACCTCATCCGAGATCTTATCGAGAGCATAGAAGGAAAGGACCTCGAGCGGCGAACGGCAGTGCAGCAGGCGCTCACCGACCGTCATTCAGATCTGTGCAAGTCGCTGAAGGTGTTTCGCAACAAAAAGTCGAAACTCGACGAGATCGGTGTCAGCCGCGAAACGTGTCGGAAACCGGTCCCGCATGCGGCCCCGAGGGCGAATCAATGATCGGGATCGCCCCGCGTGAAGCTTCGCGGCGCCGTCTGCCGGCTCGCGTCGCGCGTAGCGCGGCCGGCATCGCCGGAAGCCCTCTGATTCCAGCAATCCTGACCGCTCCATGGGTGGCGTCAGCCCCCCAGCCGTCGGCCGCCAGCTCCATCGCCGCGCCGGCAAAGGTGACACCGTATCGGGTTGGCGTCTTCCTCTTCGGCCATGGCGAACGCCACGAAACGCAGTCCGTTTGGCTCAAGAGGCTGGCCAAGAACCTCGCGGACTATGCCAGTCAACGCGGTACCGATTTCAGGATCCTGGAGCGGTTCGAAATCACGATTCTTGACGAGTACAACTTCGCCTGCCTGACACAGAGCGGCGAGGCAATCACGAAGGACGAGATCATATTCGATCCGGCTCTCGATACGCAGATGAGGGGCAAAGCGGCGACAGCGCACGATATTCGCGCGCTGAAAGGAGGACTGGCGGATTACACCGTGCAGATGGCCACGCTTGACGTCGACGATTACGACTACGTGGAAGACTGCGCCGACGATAGGGAGCGTCTCGAAGCCGACCTAGCGGCCCACTCTGAGCGTTTGGGCGCAGAAGATCAGCAATACTTCGATGCATTTTACATGCTGAAACTTCAGCCTGTGCAGGGAGCCACAGGCCTGAAATATCCGTGGGAAATCCAAAGCCGGATGTTCTCGGTCCAGGCGCGCGACGGCCGGAAGCGGATCACGGCCAGTTCATTGACGAAATTCGCCATCTGGAAGGGTGGCAGCAGTTCGAGCAACGGCACGCTGGCCATCTCTCACAGCAGCCGAGACGATCTGCCGCCGAGAATAACACATGTCTTGAGCCTTGACGAAATAGACACTTTCACCAATAGCGCTCCGTATTTCGCCTATCTGGCAGTTCTCGAGATTTCGCATTCATGGAGTAATACCGATTCCAGGCGTGTCCATGTCCTATGTGCGACGATCGAGCCGCTTGAAGCCGCGAGCAAGCTCAGGGCCGCAAAAGCGTCAGAGGAACACAAGGCCCACATTGCCGCGGACGGGCTGCTGAACATGGAAGACGCCGTGTTGAGCAGTATCTCCGAACAGATCGCTGCAGTGATCGACGCCGAGGCGATCCCGCAGTTGGAGAACGAAAATAGCGCCAAGTTTGGCCCCTCGACATTCGAACCGAAGGGGAGGTGCTCCGGCAATAGGGACCGGGCGCCGAGCGACACGACGGCCGAACTTCGAGCAATGGTCAGCGGTGCCGACTACCTGCTGGATTTCAGGTACGAGCTGCCGCCAGGCGGCGGGGGGGTCAAAATCTGGCTCGTTCTGAAGAAACCGGAGCACCTGGCGAAGAAGAACCTGAAGTACGAGGTGGAGCGTGAGGGGCTGGAGATCACCAATACCGTCGACGAGTTGGAGAACCGGCTCAAGGACGCGGCGCAGGCCGAATTCGCCGGCCTGGTCGACGAGATAGAGGAATAAGAACAATGACACTCAAGGCCCATCGCTACACCGGCACGCCCTTTGGGCGCCCGACCACAGTGAGCCGCGGCATCTGGCGGCAGCGTCGCGGGCGCGATCGGCCGCGCGGTCGCGTGACGTCGGCGTTGCGGTTCCCAGACGTTCTCGCCCTGGGACTGCTCGCGTTCGCGTCGTCGGCGCAGGCGTACGGCGAGGCGACGGCCCTGGCGCCAAACGCCACGCCGTCGCACGCGCCTGCCGGCGGTCCGGTCTTCATGGTCCGCGACTTTGGTGTGGCGGCCAAGGATCAGGACCGGGCCCAGTTGTGCCGTCTGGTTCCCGACCTCATAAGTGCCGCTCTGGCCGATGTAACGCTTGCGCCCTCGCGCGTGTTCCGCAGCCGGGACATAGCCTCCAGCAGCGACGACGAACGGCCCAACACCTGTCCGGCGATGTCGGTCGGCAGCGCGCGTGCGGAGCTTGACGCGGTGGCGGAGTTCAAGAGCCGCTATCGTGCCGAGCGCTGGATCGTCATTTCCGGCGATTTCTATTCTATCGAGGACGAGATAATTCTTGAAATCGACATCGAGGCGAATGATGCGTTCGGCCACCTGGAGTGGTCGGACGAGCAGTATTCTGTCGCGGATACCTATGATGGCTTGGTGGCTGCAATTCGTGACATGGCCGAAGACGTCCGCATTGCCGTGGAGAGGTCCGATGTCGAGGCAAGGAATCTTGAAGTGGCAATCCTGGCCCACTGCTTCATGGATCAGGGAACGGAGTCATTCATCCTGCCGCTCTTCGACTGGAGCGTGACCGACAAGAACCTCAGCAACAACCTGCGTTCGATGATGGTTGGCGAGCTCAAGTCCTACTTGACTGAGATGTTTCCAGGATGGAATGGACCAAACGTCCTATTCGCAAAGTATGAAAACGACTGCGAGTTCGACAGGCGGGAGGTTACGGCGAAATACGGAGCGCCGGCCCTGACGCTGCAGCTCTTCGGCGAATATCGGCGGGAAAGGGGCGAACTGCACGTCGTCACGTATTTGAAAGTCAACGCCGTTGAGGATCGACGGGCCGGTCCGGTCTTCGTCGTTTCGGTTAGCGATCGGGAATACATCTCCCAAACGGTGCAGGCGATCGCGGACCGGCGGGCCAACTTCCGGCTTTTCGCAACCGCCGCGCTGTTGGCCGACCTCGAGGAGTCGGATGCCGTCATCCGTGAGCGTGTTCGTGCGACATGGGTCGACCGCATTCAGCCCGAGGAGTTGCTTGAGCCGCTGCAGCGGGCCAGTCGGCGTGTCGCGGACGCCGAAGCGGACGTCGGCCGCGCCGTCGTGGATCTGACCAATGTCCTGCTTATCGCGGGTCGTGAAAGGGCCGCGCTCTCGGAGATCGAGCGGCTGCACCCGAATGGACTGCGGACGCCATACGCGTGGGCGGCATATCTCAGTGCCTTGAACGCAAATGGCCGTTTCGAAGACGTCGTGGAACTGGGTGAGGAGGGGCGACTCCCAGCGGGCGTCGCCGGGCCGGGGATTGATCGCGAACTCGGCATCGCGGCCTGGAGAATTGGCGACAGGACTGCTGCGATAGCGAAGTTGGAGAGTGCATTTGGCGCTACAAACGACATGTCCGACGCCGTCTACCTGTTCGACCTGTATGCCAGTCTTGGTCGACGGGACAAGATCGTCAAAACGCTGCAGCGGGCGGCGGATGCCGCAGCCGAGACGGGCTCCACGACACGGCAGGAGCGCCTCTCGAACGTCGCGCTGGCCTATGCCAGGCGCATGATCGGCGAAGGTTTCGATCGTGACGGCAATGACGCCTTCGAGGTCTATCTCAGGTTCAATCAAACAGATACGGCGCGCGTCATCGAGCTTGGGCGGAACTACCTTGCCAAAGCGGTCACCGACATCGATTCCTGGCGGATTACCGTGCAGGACAGCCACTTGCAGTGGGCGTTCAGGCATCTCAAGTCGGCGATAGATGACATCCGAGAATGCGTCCTCAATGAAGGCTGCAATCAGCAACTGGGCGGTATCGGTACTTCCGCCCTGCCGGTTCTGCATTTGGAGACGGCAGAGGCCTGCCTGCTGATGAGCTCGTGGGAATGCGCCGTCATTCACTCATGGCTTGCAGAGGAAGGGTTCGCCGGCCGCGTCGCGACATCGGCGTCCTACCTGGATCTCTCGACGAAGCTGAGCGCGACCTCCGAACTGATCTGCAGTGATCGGATAGCGGAGACCGGCAGGAATACAACTGTCCTCCAGCGCTCCAATTCGTTTGGCGAAGTGTCGCGGTACTACAAGCTGCTGTCGTGCGACATGAGGCAAAACTCGCACGCTAGGCTGCAGGGCTTCATCGCGGATCATGTCGGCGGCAACAAGATGCCGGCCCGCAGCGTCTACGCCACGGGAGCCAAGGAGCCCATGGAAATCGTGTGGAACTTCCGGGTTGTGGACGTTTTGGCGGATCGCATTCAGGCGGCCAGCGAGCGTAGGAAGAAGGGCTCAATTAACGGATACCTGGCGGACTCGATTCGGACATCCCTTCTGGCCTTCAATCGGCAATAGAGACCGTGCCCGGTTAGCGAGAATGGGGCGGGCGCAGGGCTGCGGGTCGCAAGTCCCGGCGCCATGCGCGTCGCGCCGCCCGCCCGCCTCCGCCGGCATTGACAAGCAAGCGCCCACTGGCGCCATAATGTAGCCGACAGGTTACATTATGGCGCGACGCCGAGCGCGTCGGGCACCAGGACAGCGAGGCCATCATGAGTTCCGAGACATCGGGCCGGCTTGCCATCGGCGGCTACGACCCCGTCGCCTATTTCCGCAGCCGCCGGCCGACGCCGGGGGCGCCCGACATCACCCACGAGTGGCAGGGCCGCGAATGGCGCTTCGCCAGCGCCGAGAACCGCAACGCCTTTGCCGCCGACCCGCAGGCGTTCGCGCCGCAGAACGACGGCGCCTGCGCCTTCGCCGCCGGCTTCGGCAAGAGCGGGCCGGACGCGCCGGCGGGTTCGCCGAAAGTCTGGTCCATCGTCGACGGCCGGCTCTATCTCAGCTCGAACCGCGTGGCGCGTTTCCTGTTCCGGCTGATCTTCGCGCCCAGGGGCCGGATCGTCCGCGTCGCGGCGGTGCTGGTGGTGCTTTTCGTCGTCGTGGTCGCCGGGACGATGGTCTTCGGCGAGGCGCGGCTGCCGACCGGCGAGGCGCCCGGTGCGACGCTGGCGCCGGGGCACCGCTGGCAGGGACCGGTCGAGACGACGGCGGCCGGCGTGGCCATCCAGGGCTACGACCCGGTCGCCCATTTCGACCAGGGCGCCCCGCAGCTGGGCTCGGCGCAGTGGTCGGCCGAGTGGAACGGCGCCACGTGGCAGTTCGCCAGCGACGCCCATCGCCAGGCCTTCCTGGCGGCGCCGGACAAGTACGCGCCGCAGTTCGGCGGCCACTGCGCCTTCGCCTCCAGCCTGGGGCTCAGGGTCCCGGGCGCGCCGGACCAGTGGAGCATCATCGACGGCCGGCTGTTCTTCAACGCCAACGCGGTCGCCAAAGGGCTTTGGCGCGCGCTGCCCGGCGGCGGTAGCATGGCCTACGCGAACTGGCCGGGCGACACGGGCACGTGACCTACCGACTGCAGGACGTCTTCACCGCGATCGCGGACCCGCACCGGCGGGAAATGCTGGACACCCTCGCCGCCGGCGAGCTGTCGGCGGGCGACATCGCCGCGCGTTTCGCCATGTCGCGCCCAGCCGTGGTCCGCCATCTGCGCGTGCTCGAGCGCAGCGACCTGATCCGCATCACCAAGCGCGGCCGCCGCCGGCTGCACCGGCTGAACCCGGAACCGCTGCGCACCGTGCGCGACTGGCTCAGCGCCTACGACCGGTTCTGGGACGACCGGCTTCAGGTGCTGAAGGACCTGGTCGAGGCCGACGCCGCGGCGGCGCCCGGCGGCGAGGACAACTGACGTCCGTCATGACGGACATCGACAAGTCGCTGCTGCTGCGCGCGCCGCTGGACCTGGTCTGGGGCTATCTCAGCGAGTCCGACAAGATCGCCCAGTGGCTGATGCCCAACGACTTCCGGGCCGAGGCCGGCCACGCCTTCACCATGCGCTGCGCGCCCATGGGCGGCTCGTCGGGCGTGGTCGAGGCCCGCGTCGTCGAGATCGACCCGCCGCGGCGGCTGGTCTACAGCTGGACCATCGACGTGCCGCCGCTGGAAACGCTGGTCACCATCGACCTCAGCGACGAAGGTGGCGCCACCCGGCTCGTGCTCGTGCATTCGGGCTGGGAGGGCCTGGCGCCGGCGGACCAGCACGTGCGCCAGCGCCACGACCAGGGCTGGGACCACATGCTGGGGACCGTGCTGGCGGGCCTGGTGGAGGCGCCCTAGGCGCTACGCCGCGTCCAGCCCAAGGGCGGCAATGGCATGCTCGGCGCACTCCACGTCCTCGGGGCCGGCCGCGCCGGACACCCCGAGACCGCCCAGCAACTCGCCGTCCTCGTAGATCGCGATGCCGCCGTCCCAGGCGCACAGGCGCGGCCGGTTCATCATACCCATGGTCAGCTCCGGCGAGCTGTGCATGCGCTCGAAGAACGCTCGGGAGGACTTGCCCAGCGTGCCGGCGGTGTAGGCCTTGTCGGCCGCGTAGTCGACGACCGGCGCCGGCACGCCGTCCATGCGGCCCAGCGCGACGGGCGTGCCGGACGGGTCGACGACGACGGCGGCAACCCGCCAGCCCTTGGACGTGGCATGGGCCACCGCCTCCTCGACCAGGCGGGCGGCGGAGGCGTAGGCGATCGCGCGCGCGACGACGGCGTGGCTCATGGCTTGGATCCCCCGGTGAGGCCGCTCAGGCGTCCCAGTCCGGCGCCAGGCCCGGCAGGTCGACGATGCGCCGTCCGGTCGCGGTCTCGGCCGCCACCGCGGCCATGTCGGCGTCGCTGAGCGCGAAGTCGAGCACTTCCAGGTTTGCCGCCATGTTGGCTCTTTTCGTCGACATCGACAGCGCGACGACGCCCTGCTGCACGATCCAGCGCAACACGACCTGCGCCGGCGCGCGCCCGATCCGCGCCGCGACCGCCTGCATTGTTTCGTTGCGGATGGCCTCGCCGCGGGCCAACGGGCAGTAGGCCGTGAGCGTGGTGCCGAGCCGGCGCGCCGCGTCGAGCAGCCGGCTCTGGTCCAGCAGCGGGTGGAACTCGATCTGGTTCGTGGCGATGGCGCCGGGCGCATGCGCCACGGCGCGCTCCAGCATCGGCACGTTGAAATTGCTGACGCCGATGCGCGTCGCCAGGCCCTGCTCCCGGGCTTCGAGCAGGAGGTCGACGGTCGCCTCGGTCGTCTGGTCGCGCGGCGGCCAGTGCGCTAGCAACAAGTCGACGCAATCGAGGCGCAGCCAGTCGAGGGAGCGCCGCACCGAGTCGAGACACCTGTCGGCCGTCAGGTTGTCGGGGTGGACCTTGGTCACGACGAACAGCTCGTCGCGCGGTACGGCGGCGATGGCGATGGCGTCGCCGACCGCGTCCTCGTTCTCGTACCACTGCGCGGTATCGATGTGGCGGAAGCCCAGCTCCAGCGCCTCGCCGATCGCCGCGCGCGCCTCCCCGCCCGTCAGCGGGAAGGTGCCGAATCCGATCGGCGGGATGCCGTCGATCGCCGCCGCGCGACCAATATCGCCCTCGTCGATTGCCGCCATGTGCCTACTTCGCTCTTCCACCCGCTGCCGTCGTCCCCGAATATCGTCGGAACCGCGGCGATGTCACGTAACTAACCGGTGCGTACATAACGGACGCGTGGACCAGGAGGCGAGAGCCATGAGCGATGCCCTGACCGTCGAGCGCCGCGGTGCCACCGCGGTTCTGACGATCGACAATGCGGCCAAGTGGAACGCGCTGTCGCCGGCCATCCTGGAGGCGCTAGGTGCAGCGCTCGACGAGCTGGAGGGCGACGGGGACCTGCGCGCCGTGGTGCTGACCGGCGCCGGCGAGCGGGCGTTCTGCGCCGGCGCCGACATCAAGGCCTGGGGCGACCTCTCGCCGTTCGAGTTCGCGCGCCGCTGGGTCGTCGCCGGGCACCGGCTGTTCGACCGCGTCGCCGCCTTTCCCGTGCCGGTGATCGCCGCGATCAACGGCCACGCTCTCGGCGGCGGGCTGGAGCTGGCGGCGACTTGCGACCTGCGCATCGCGGCGCGCCACGCGGAGTTTGGGCTGCCCGAGGCCTCCATCGGCGTCGTCCCCGGCTGGTCGGGTGCCCACCGCCTGTCGCGCCAGATGCCCCAGGCGCTGGTGCGCGAGATGGCGCTGGCGGGGACGCGGCTCAGCGCCGAGCGGGCGCACCAGGTGGGCTTCCTGAACGAGCTCACCGACGGCCCGCCGCTCGACGCCGCGCTGGCCCTGGCCGAGCGCGTGGCGGGCCTGGCGCCGCGTTCGGTCGAAGTCGCCAAGTACATGCTGGGCGCCGCAACGGGCGAGGCGCGCGACGCCATGATCGACGCGCTGGGCGGTGGGCTGATCGCGACGACGGCCGACAAGGCGGAGGGCGTGGCGAGCTTCCGCGAGAAGCGCAGGCCGGATTTCAAGGGCGAGTGAGGGTTCAGCAGACGCTCTGCAGGCGCTCGGCGCAAACCGTCAGCGTCTCGTCGATCGGCCGTTTCCACCAGTCGAAACTCGAAAAGATCTCGACCTCGACGGCGCCCGCGTAGCCGGACGCCTCGACCATGGCGCGGACCCGTGGGATATCAATCACGCCGTCGCCCATCATGCCGCGGTCGGTCAGCATGTCGCGCGTCGGTACCAGCCAGTCGCAGACGTGGAGAGCGAAGATGCGCTGCTGCGCGCCGACGCGGGCGATCTGCGCCTCCAGCTTCGGGTCCCACCAGACGTGGTAGAGGTCGACCGCGACGCCCAGCGACGGCGCCTCGCCGGACGCGGGCTCCAGCGCATCGCACAGGTCCAGCGCCTGCTCCAGCGTGTTGAGGCACGAGCGGTCACCGGCGTACATGGGGTGCAGCGGCTCCAACGCCAGCCGCGCGCCGACGCTCTTCGCGTGTTCCAGCATCAGCGCCGTGCCCTCGGCCAGCTGCGCGCGGGCGTCGGCCAGGTCCTTCGACCCCTCCGGGATCGACCCGACGACCATCACGAACGCGGCGGCGTCGAGCGCCGCGGTCTGGTCGATGGCGCGGCGGTTGTCCTCGATGTTGGCAAGGAATGCTTCGTGGTTCGCGGCCGGGATGTAGGTGCTGCGGCAATACCCGGAGACGGCGAGCCCGGCGTCGCGGATGTGGCGCGCCACGGCCGCCACGTCCTCGCCCTCCAGCTCACGCCGCCACGGCGCGATGGCGCCAAAACCGGCGCGGGCGATGGCGTCGATCGTCTCGCGGATTGGCGCCTGGTAGCCCAGTGTCGCGGTGTTGATGGAGCAGAGATCGAGCCGGCCGGCGAGGTCGCGCACGCCGCTCAGCCCTCGGCGCCGTAGAGACGCAAGAAACTGCGCATGCGCGCGACGGCCATGCCGGGGTCGCGTAGCAGGCCGGCGGCGTCGGCCAGGCGGAACAGCTCGGTGAAGTAGGGCAGGGGTCGCATCGACTGGGCGCCGCCGACCATCACGAAGTGGTCCTGGAAGCCGTTCAGGTAGGCGAGAAACACGACGCCCGTCTTGTAGTACTGGGTCGGCGCCCGGAAGATCAGCCGCGACAGCGGCACGGTCGGTTCCATGAGGCCGTCGTAGGTGGCGATGTCGCCCTGCGCCAAGGCGGCCAGCGCGGCCGAGGCGGCGGGCGCGATGGGGTCGAAGATGCCGAGGAGGGCGTGGCTGAAGCCTTCGGCGTCGCCCTTGATCAGCGCCGGGTAGTTGAAGTCGTCGCCGGTGTACATCTTGACGCCGTGGGGTAGGCGGCGGCGCGCCTCGATCTCCTTGGCGTCGTCCAGCAGCGACACCTTGATGCCATCGACCTTGGCCGTGCTGGCGCCGATTACGTTCAACGCCGTCTCCAGCGCCGGCGGGAAGTCGGCGGAGCCCCAGTAGCCGGCGAGCGCCGGGTCGAACATGTCGCCCAGCCAGTGCAGGATCACCGGGTGGTCGGCCTCGGCCAGCACGCGGGCGTAGACGGTCTCATAGTCGGCCGGGCCGTTGGCGACGCGGGCGAGCGCGCGGCTGGCCATCAGGATCACCCGCCCGCCCAGTTTTTGCACGGCCGCGAGCTGCTCGAGATAGGCCGCGACCACGTCGTCGAGCGAGCGGGCATCGGACGGGTCGAGGTGGTCGGTACCGACGCCTGAGAAAACCCGCTCGCGCTCCTGCGGCGCCGCGGCGGCGAGCGAGCGCTCGATCAGCTCCAGCGCGCCGGCCCAGTCGAGACCCATGCCGCGCTGCGCCGTGTCCATCGCCTCGGCGATGCCGAGCCCGAGGTCGAGGATGTGGCGCCGGAAGGCGAGCGTCGCGTCCCAGTCGATCGCCGGGCCGACACCGGGCTCGCGCGACGCAAAGGGGTCGGCGACGACGTGCGCGGCGGAGAAGACCGTTCGGTTGAAGACGTGCGGCCCCGTCGGCGTCTCGACCGGGGTGGCCTTCAGCGCGTAAGCGACCGGGCGGCCGGCGTCGTCGGGGAGATTGATGGCGAGAGAGGTCATGGGCGTGGCCGTGGGTGGGGGGTTAGAACCGCGGGATCAGGAGGCCGCCGTCGGCCTGCACCGCCTGGCCGGTGCAGAAGGCGAACTGGCCCGTCGCCATGGCGGCGGCGATGGAGCCCATGTCGGACGGCAGGCCCATGCGCTGGATCACCGTCAGGCCCTCCTTGATGCGCTGGCGGTACAGGTCCTGGACGGGCGCGGACATGTCGGTCTCGATCAGGCCCGGCTGGATCTCGTAGCTGCCGATGTCGTCGGCGCCCAGGCGCACGGCGAACAGTTTCGCCAGCATCGACGCCGCCGCCTTGGAGAGGCAGTACTCGCCGCGCGTGATGGCCACGGCGAGCGCGTTCACCGAAGAGACGGTGATGACGCAGTGGTGGCGGTCGGGGTCGCGCTCGCGGGCGACGACGCGTCGTGCCCACGCTTGCGTCAGGAAGAAGGCGCCGCGGGTGTTGATCGTCTGGCAGCGGTCGTAGCTCTCCGGCGCCACGTCCAACAGGTCGCCGCGGCTCAGCACCGAGACGCCGGCGTTGTTGACCAGCGTGGTGAGCGGCCCCAGCGCCGCCTCGGCGGTATCGAGCATGGCTTCGTGGCTGCCGATGTCGCCGACGTCGCCGACCACCGGCACCGCCGCGACGCCCAGCGCCGTCAATTCCGCGACCGTTGCTTCGACCTCGTCGTTCAGCGCGCGCGCATTGACGCCGATGCCGAAGCCTTCGCGCGCCAGCGCCAGCGCGATTCCTTTGCCGATGCCGCGGCTGGAGCCGGTGATCAGTGCCGCGTAGCTCACGCCTGTGCCCCGTTCTTCAGGAGTTCGCGCGCGATGATCGTGCGCTGGATCTGCTGCGTGCCTTCGTAGATCTGCGTGATCTTGGCGTCGCGGTAGAGGCGCTCGACCTCGAAGCCGCGAATATAGCCGGAGCCGCCGAAGAACTGGACGGCGTTGGCGGTCTGCGCCACCGCCACGTCGCCGGCATAGCACTTGGCCATGGAGCAGGCGGCGTTGGCCGGGGCGCCGGTGTCGAGCAGCACCGCCGCGCGGTGCACCAGCACCCGCGCCGCCGCGATCTCCTTCGCCATGTCGGCCAGCATCCACTGGATGCCCTGGTTGTCGGCGATGGGCGCGCCGAACTGCTTGCGCGTCTGGGCATAGTCGAGCGCGGCTTCGAGCCCCGCCTGGGCGATGCCGACAGCCAGCGCCGCGATGCCGACCCGGCCTTTTTCGAGCACGCTCATCATCATATGGAATCCGCGGCCTTCCGCGCCTAGAAGCGCGTCCTCGGGCAGCGCCACGTCGGCGAAGTTGAGGGCGCCGACCTGGCTGGCGCGCTGGCCCATCTTGTGCTCCTTGGGTCCGCGCGTGACACCGGGGGCGTCGAGCTCGACGACGAAGATCGACATGCCGCGATGCCCCGCCGCCGGGTCGGTGCGCGCCAGCACGAAGCCCAGCTCGGCGACGGGCGCGTTGTGGATCCACAGCTTCTCGCCGTTGAGCCGCCAGCCGTCGTCGGTCCGTGTCGCCGTCGTGCGGATGCCGGAGACGTCGGAGCCCGCCTCCGCTTCGGTGATGCAACAGGCGACGCGCTTCCGGGCCGAAACGACGTCGGGCATCAGCGCGGCCTGTTGCTCCGCTGTGCCGTAGCGCGCCAAGAGCGTGCCGATCAGTTCGACTAGGCCGCACTGGTCGGCGACCGAGGCATAGCCGCGCGCCAGCTCCTCCATGACGATGGCGTAGGCGTAGGCGTCGAGCCCCACGCCGCCACAGTCCTCCGGCACGCTGATGCCGAACAGGCCGAGGTCAGCCATCTGCGCGTAGATCTCGGCGGGAAACGTCTCGTCGCGGTCCAGCCCCTCGGCGGCGGGGCGCACGACGTCGTCCGCGAACCGGCGCGTCATGTCGCGGATTTGGACGTAGGTCTCCGGATCGCCCGTCGGTATCGGCAGCATGTCGTGCCCTGCGGGCGCTGTCCCCGCGCGCCGGAACGCGCGGTGGCGCCTCAAGAATCCCCTCGACAGCGAGGCGAATTGTAACTATCTAGTTATTTAAGTCACCGCCCTGCCGCGCGTCAAGGGAAGGCGTGCCGGAAAGCGGTTCGACGGTGTTGCGAAGGGATCGCGGATGGCGAACGAGGTCATCGAACTGAGGGGCGAAGAGGTGGCGCGGCGCATCCCGGACGGCGCCACGATCGCGCTGACCGGCTCCGGCGTCTTCCTGGAGGCCGACGACCTGTTCGCCGCGCTGGAGCGCGCCTTCCTCGAGACCGGCCACCCGCGCGGCCTGACCCTGGTGCACGCGCTGGGCATTGGCGACGGCGACAAGAGCGGCCTCAACCGTTTCGCCCACGAGGGCATGGTCGCGCGCGTCATCGGCGGCCACTGGAGCTGGTCGCCGACCATGCAACGCCTGGCACGCGAGGAGAAGATCGCGGCGTATTCGTTCCCCGCCGGGGTGATTTCCACGCTGCTGCGCGAGATCGGCGCCCGTCGGCCAGGCGTGATCACCCGCATCGGTCTGGGAACGTTTGCCGACCCGCGGCTTGACGGCGGCCGCTGCAACAACAGCGCGACCGAGGACCTGGTCGAGCTGGTCGACTTCGACGGCGTCGAATACCTGCGCTACAAGCCGCTCAAGATCGACGTCGCGCTGGTCCGCGGCACGGAGGTCGACCGGCGCGGCAACATCTCCTTCCAGCGCGAGCCGACGGACCTCGACGCCTACACCGTGGCGCTGGCGGCGCACAACTGCGGCGGCCGCGTCTACGCCCAGGTCGAGACGCGGCGCGAGCACCGGGTGCTGCCGTCGCGCCTGGCACGGCTGCCGGGCGTGCTGGTCGACGGCGTCTTCGTGGCGCCGGACGCGCGCAAGACCTATCTCCCGGGCTACGACCCGCACATCGCCGGCGAGGCGACGACCGACTACGCGGCGCGCGCCGCCGCCCCTGAGTTGCCGACCGGCATCCGGCGCATCGTCGCCGAGCGCGCCTCGCACGAGATCGACGGCGCCCACAGCGTGAACTTCGGCTACGGCATTCCCGGCGGCATCCCGGCGCTCTTGAAGGCGCGCGGCGAAGCGACCTACTGGGGCACGATCGAGCAAGGCATCCACAACGGCGAGATGCTGGACGGCCCGATGTTCGGCGCGGCGCGCGACCCCGACGCGATCATCCCCTCGATCGACCAGTTCGACTTCTACTCCGGCGGCGGCATCGACATCGCCTTCCTGGGCATGGGCGAGCTGGACGCCCAGGGCAACGTCAACGTCTCGGTCATCGGCGGCCGCCTGGTCGGCCCGGGCGGCTTCGTCGACATCACCCAGACGGCGAAGAAAGTGGTGTTCTGCGGCACCTTCGAGGCCAAGGGTCTGGAAGTCAGCGAGAACGACGGCACCCTGAATATCGCGCGTTACGGCGAGGTGCCGAAACTCGTCGAACGGGTGCAACACGTCACGTTCAGCGGCGAACAGGCGCGGGCCAACGGGCAGGAGGTCGTCTACGTCACCGAGCGCGCGGTGTTCCGCCTGGGCGCGGAGGGCATCGAGCTGGTCGAGGTGGCCGAGGGCGTCGACCTGCAGCGCGACGTGCTGGAACGCATGGCGTTCACGCCGCACCTGGCGCTCGCGGGACCGGCCGCGGCGGTGGGCTAGGCGCGTTTCTGTTTAGATGGACGCGGCACCGGCCCGCACCCCCGCCCGGCCACCCAACGGCAGTATCCTCGGGGTGGCCGGGCGGGGGTGCGGGCCGGTGATGCACCTGGAACAGATAACGCGCTAGGCGCGCAGGATCCGGCGCACGGTCTCGAGATTGAAGGCCAGGCGCTCCTCCAGGTTCTCCTCGGCCATGAGGTCGCGGTCGTAGATGACCGAGCCGGTGTAGCGGTTGGTCAGGTAGTAGTAGCCGATCGCCGCGATGGTGATGTTGAGCTGCACCGCGTCGACGCCCGTCCTAAAGACGCCCTTGGCGACGCCGCGGTCGATGATCGACTGCACCATGTCGACGAACGGCGGGAAGGCCTCCAGGATCGCCTTCGACTTCTTGATGTGGCGCGCCCTGTGCAGGTTCTCGCTGTTGACGAGCGTCAGGAACTCCGGGTTGCGCAGGTAGTAGCGCCAGGTGAACGTCACCAGCTTGTCCATCGCCGCCTCGGGCTCCATGTCCGACAGATGCAGCCGTTGCTCGGCGGTGCGGATGTCGAGATAGGCCTCTTCCAGGATCGCCGTGAACAGTTCCTCCTTGCCGCCGAAGTAGTGGTAGATCATGCGCTTGTTGGCCTTGGCGCGCTCGGCGATGTTGTCGACGCGCGCGCCGCCCAGGCCATACATCGCAAACTCGCGCTTGGCCGCCTTGAGGATGCGGGCCTTGGTCGCTTCCGCGTCCCGCACCCGCGGCTTGGCCGCCGTTGTGGTGGTCACCGTGCCGCTCCCTCGCGTCCGTCTTGGTCGCCTTCAGCGCGATTCCGTGTCAGTAACAGAAATCCCGGCGTGGAACGAAGCATCACATGGCCGGCCCCGCCGGGCAATCTTGAAATAACCATCCAGTTAGTTAATAATCGACCCAACGGGAGCGCGCCAGATTGGGCGGCGCCACAAGGAGGAGATCAGCACATGCTGGACAGGAGCCCGGCTTCGGCCGGCCTGCCGGAGAGCCCGCGTGCCTACCGCGGGCTCGTCGACGGCGCCTGTATCGAGGCCGCGGACGGCGGCACCTACAAAATCCACGGCGCCGGCATGTTGCGGCTGGTGACGCGTGAGCCCATCGGCGGCTTCAAGCAGTCGGGCATCGGCCGCGCGGCCGGCATGTACGGCGTCGAGGAGTACACCGAGATCAAGACGACGCACATCGAGCTCGGCGAGCGCGTGCGTTGGGTGACCGACTGACCGGCGTCGAGGCGGCCATGTACGACTATGTCATCGTCGGCGCCGGCTCGTCGGGCTGCGCCATCGCCGCGCGGCTGACTGAGGCGTCGGACGCGACAGTGCTGCTGCTGGAGGCCGGCCCGCGCGACACCGACCCTTACATCCACATGCCCGTCGGCTTCTTCAAGATGACCGACGGGCCGCTGACCTGGGGCTACAAGACGGCGCCGCAGAGGCACTGCAAGGATCGCGAGATCCCCTACGCCCAGGGCCGCGTGCTCGGCGGCGGCGGCTCGATCAACGCGGAGGTGTTCACACGCGGCTGCCCCGAGGACCATGACCGCTGGGCCAACGACGAGGGCTGCCCCGGCTGGTCGTTCGCCGAGGTGCGCCCGTACTTCGTGAAGTCGGAAGACAACGATACGTTCTCCGACGACTTCCACGGCGTCGGCGGGCCGCAGGGTGTCTCGAACATCACGCCGCACCCGATGACCAAGGTCTTCGTGCAGGCCTGCCAGCAGGCGGGCATCCCCTACACGGCGGACTTCAACGGCGCGAAGCAGGCGGGCTGCGGCGTCTACCAGACGACGACGCGCGACGCCAGGCGCTGCTCGGCCACCGTCGGCTACCTGAACCCGGCGCGCGGCCGACCGAACCTGACGGTCGAGACCGGTGCGCTCGTCCGGCGCGTCGTCATCGAGGACGGCCGCGCAGTGGGCGTCGACTACGCGGTGAAGGGCGAGGCCAAGTCGGCGCGCGCCAGCCAGGAGGTCATCGTCGCCGCCGGCACCATCGGCTCGCCGAAGCTGATGCTGCTCTCGGGGCTGGGCCCGGCGGACCACCTGCGCGAGCACGGCATCGACGTCGTCGCCGACCTGCCCGGCGTCGGCCGCAACCTGCAGGACCATTTCGACATCGACGTGGTCTACGAACTCTACGAGCAGAACAGCTTCGACAAGTACGCCAGGCTGCATTGGATGCTGTGGGCGGGCCTGCAGTACAAGCTGTTCAAGTCCGGCCCCGTGGCCTCGAACATCGTCGAGGGCGGCGCCTTCTGGACCGTGGACAAGGACGCGCCGACGCCCGACACGCAGTTCCACTTCCTCGCCGGCGCCGGCGTCGAGGCGGGCGTGCCGCCGGTGCCGTCCGGCGCCGGCCTGACGCTCAACTCCTACTTCGTGCGACCGCGCAGCCGCGGCTCGGTGACGCTCACGAGCGCCGATCCCGCCGCGGCGCCGCGCATCGATCCCAACTACATCGACGACCCCTACGACCTGAAGGTCTCGATCGAGGGGGTCAAGATGATGCGCGAGATCATGACCCGGCCGGTCTTCGCCAGGCACATCAAGACCGAGCATTTCCCCGGCGACGGCGTGAAGACCGACGCCGATTTCGAGGACTACGCCCGCAGCTACGGCCGCACGGCCTACCACCCGGTCGGCACCTGCAAGATGGGCGGCGACGCGATGGCGGTGGTCGACCCGGAACTGCGCGTGTGCGGCATCGAACGCCTGCGCATCTGCGACTCTTCGGTGATGCCCAGCATCGTTAGCTCGAACACCAACGCCGCGACGATCATGATCGGCGAGAAGGCGAGCGACCTCATCAGGGCCGCGGCCTAGCGGCCCTTGCAGGCCGCCGGCCACGCGTCAGCGGCGTTGACCCGTGGCGGCAAATCCCGTAAGTAACCAGTTAGTGCATAAAAGAAGTCCGATGGGAGGACGCCATGACTGATACGAAGACCCCGATCATGCGGCCGACGACCCGCCGCGGGTTCCTGCGCGGCTCGGCCGGCGCGGCCAGCCTCGCGGCGCTGGCGTCCGTACTGCCGCGCGAGGTGCTGGCCAACCCGGCCGACTGAACGCTGGTCAACTCCATGCGCTCGGTTGCCAACCCCTACCACGCGACCTTCGCCAAGGGCGGCGAGGACTTCGCCAAGTGGCTGGGCGCCGACTACGAGGTGCTGGTCACCGAGGGCAACTCCGAGAAGGGCATCGCCGACATCCGCGCGCTGTTGGCGCGCACCGGCGGCAAGATGGTGCTGAACGTCGACCCCAACGACTCCCCCGACGCGCGCACCATCGTCGAGGACTGCGCCAACGCCGGCGCCTATGTCGTGACCCAGTGGAACAAGCCCGACGACCTGCACCCGTGGGATTTCGACCCCCATTACGTCGCCCACATGTCGTTCGACGGCGTGCCGAGCGCCAAGGCGGTCGCCGAGGAGCTGTTCAGCCGCATGGGCGGTTCGGGCGGCATCGTCGCCATTGGCGGCATCCTCTCGAACGTGCCGGCGATCGAGCGCAAGCTGGGCCTCGACCAGGCCATCGCCGAGAACGGCAATGTCGAGCTGCTGGACTTCCAAGCGGCGGACTGGAACGAGACCAAGGCGTTCGACATCACCCAGACCTGGCTGACCCGCTTCGGCCGCGACATCAAGGGCGTCTGGGCCGCCAACGACGGCATGGGCATCGGGGCGCTCGAGGCGCTGCGCCAGGAAGGGCTCGCCGGCGAGGTGCTGGTCACCGGCATCGACGGTATCGACGCCGCGATCGAGGCGATCAAGGCCGGCGAGTTCGCCGGCACGGTCGCCTGGGACCCGCTGTGGACCGGCGGCATGGGCCTGTCGATCGGCTACGGCGCGGCGGCCGGCAAGATCGACATCGCCAACGAGCCGCGCTCGCACCGCGAGTTCTACGGCACCGGCATCCTCTTGACCCAGGGCACGGTCGGCAGCTACGGCGCGCCGGCACCGCTGGACTTCACCGACTACTGGAGCAAGGCTACCGGCCAGATCCAGTATCGCAGCTAGGGCCTAGGCTGCCGGGTTCGCCCGGCGGCCGCCCACTGCGCGGGGCGCCGGCGGCTGGCGCCGTCTCCGGAGGACCGGCGTGACCGAGAGGGGGCAAGAGCGGGGCTGGCTGAGGACCGTCGTCCATCGGCACCGGGCGCTGGCGCCGGTGGCGGTCCTGATCCTGCTGTGCATCGTCGTCGCGTTCTTCAACGCCCGCTTCGTCGATCCCTGGAACCTGGTGCGCCTGCTCAACGCGGCGGCGATCCCCATCGTGCTGACGATGGGGGCGACCTTCATCATCCTGATGGGCAGCATCGACCTCTCGCTGGAGGGCGTGCTGGCCGTCTGCGCCGTGCTGGTCTCCGTCCTGGTCGGCAACAACCTGACGCCACTGAACGTCGGCTTCGTGGCGGTGCCGGCGGCGATCCTCTTGGGCGCGGCGCTGGGCGGCCTCAACGGCGTCGCCCACGTGCGCCTGCGCACGCCGTCGTTCATGACCATGCTGGGCGTCGGCTTCGCCTGCGTCGGCGCCGCCACCGCCTTCCTGCAGGGCGACACCGTGCGCATCTCCGACAAGGTGTTCCGCGGCATGGCGTTGGAGCGCTTCTTCGGCGTGCCGGCCGGCGTCTGGATCGCCGGTCTCGCGGTCCTGGTCGCGCTGTTCATCCAGGAGCGCACCCGCGTCGGCCGCTGGCTCTACGCGCTGGGCGGCGACGAGGCGACCGCGCGCCAGGCCGGCGTGCCGATCGAGCACACGCGCATCGTCGCCTTCATGATCGCCGGCGGCTTCTACGGCCTGGCCGGCGCCATGTCGGCGGCGCAGTTGGGCCAGGGTCACGCGCTAATCGGCCAGGGCCGCCTGTTCATGACAATCACCGCGGTGGTGGTCGGCGGTACGGCGCTCTCGGGCGGCGTCGGCTCGGTGCTCAACTCGGTGATCGGCGTCCTGATTGTCGTCGTGCTGTCGAACGGCATGATCCTCATGGGCGTGCCGCCCTTCGTGCAGATGGGCGTACAGGGCGTGCTGATCATCGTCGCCGTGGCGTTGGCGCTCGACCGTTCGCGCCTCGCAATCGTCAAGTGAGATTGCGATGACCAACGTTCTTGAAGTGCGCCACGCGACCAAGACGTTCCCCGGCGTCAAGGCGCTGGACGACGTCACGCTGGAGATCCACCCGAACGAGGTCGTCGGCCTGATCGGCGAGAACGGCGCCGGCAAGTCGACGCTCCTGAAGGTGCTGAATGGCGTCTACCACCTGGATTCGGGCGAGATCCGCGTCAACGGCCGGCCGCAGGACTTGAAGGGGCCGCGCGACGCATTCGACCACGGCATCGCCATGGTCTTCCAGGAGCAGTCGATCCTGACCACGCTGACGATCGCCGAGAACATCTTCCTCGGGCGCGAGGCCGAATTCACGCGCTTCGGCGTGCTCGACAAGGCGGCGATGAATGCCGCCGCCCGGGTCGAGCTCGACAAGGTCCACATGGAACTCGCCCCCAGCACGCTGTGCGACGACCTGACCTTCGCCCAGCGCCAGATGGTCGAGATAGCCAAGGCCGTCTCGCTCGACAGCCGGGTCGAGGGCGACATCGTCGTCCTGCTCGACGAGCCCACCTCGGTGCTCGAATCGAAGGAGATCGAGATCCTGTTCCGGATCGTGCGCGAGTTGAAGGACCGCGCCGCGTTCGTCTTCATCTCGCACCGCATCGACGAGGTGCTCGACATTTCCGACCGGGTCTATGTGCTGCGCGACGGCCAGTCCGTGGCCGAGATGGCGGCCGCCGACGCCTCGACCCACCGCCTGCATGAGCTGATGGTCGGCCGCGCGCTGCATCACGAGTACTACCGCGAGACCCGCCAGGGCGTGCCGCAGGACGAGGTCGCGCTGGAAGCGCGCGAGGTATCCTCGGCCGAGGGCTTCCGCGACGTCTCCTTCACGCTGCACAAGGGCGAGATCCTGGGCATCGCTGGGGTCATCGGCTCCGGCCGCGAGGCGCTGGCCCGGTGTCTCGCCGGCCTGGCGCCCATCGACACGGGCACGCTGACGGGTCATGGCGCTGTCCGCCGCTTCGGCCACCCGGCGGAAGCGGTCGCCGCCGGCGTCGGCTACGTGCCGCGCGAGCGCAAGGCCGAGGGGCTGGTGATCGGCGCGCCGGTGGTCGAGAACATGACCATGGCCGCGATCGACGAGTTCACGACGGTCGGCCTGATCCGCCACGCCGCCGAAGAGGCGGTGGCGGGCGAGTGGATCGGCCGGCTGGACATCAAGACGCCGTCGGCGGACACCTTCGCCGGCTCGCTGTCGGGCGGCAACCAGCAGAAAGTGGTGCTCGCCAAGTGGCGCATCGCCGGCTCGGACATTGTCGTCCTGGACCACCCGACCCGCGGCATCGACGTCGGCGCCAAGGAGGACGTTTACGAGCTGATCCGCGACATGACCGACGAGGGGCTGTCGGTCGTGCTGTTGGCCGACACGCTGGAGGAGGTCATCGGCCTCAGCCACAAGATCCTGGTGATGCGCGACGGCGAGGTCTCCGCCCGCTTCGACGCGGCGCCCGGCGCCAAGCCCGATCAGGTCGACCTGATCACCTACATGGTGTGAGGCACGTGACGCGGTCCCTCAAAGCCCGGCTGACGGGCCAGATCCCGCTGATCACGCTGCTCGGCCTGGTGGTTTTCGTCGGCCTGGTCGACCCGAAGTTCTTCAGCTTCCAGACGCTGATGGTGCTGATCTCCGACACCATGACGCTCTACCTGATGGCGGCGGGCGCGACCTTCGTGATCCTGATGGGCGGCATCGACCTTTCGGTGCAGGCCGTGGCGTCGATGACCAGCGTGATCGTCGCCGCAACGCTGGGCGAGATCGGCATCCTCGCCATCCCGCTGGCGGTCGCCGCGGGCGGCCTCGCGGGCCTCGCCGGCGGCGCCTCCCACGCGCTGCTGCGCATTCCCTCGTTCATCTCCACGCTGGCGGTCAGCGGCATCGTCACGACGATCGCCTTCCTGCTCTCCAACGCGCGCTCGATCAACATCTCCGGCGCCCAGCGCGACCAGTACCTGTTCTGGCTTGTCGGCGAGACGGGCGGCGTGCGCAACGAGATCTGGGTCGGCCTGATCGTGCTCGCGGTGCTCGTTTTCGTCGAGGCGCGCACGCCCTTCGGGCGCCTCGCCCGCGCCATCGGTGCCGGCGAGCGCGCGGTGATCGCCTCGGGCGTGCGCGTCAATCGGGTCAAGGCGCTGGCGTTCCTGGTCTCGGGTGCCACGGCCGGCTTCTCGGGCGCGATGATGGCGGCTCGCCTCGGCTCCGGCTCGCCGACGCTGGCCAACGAGTTCCTCCTGCCCGCCATCGCCGCGATCATCGTCGGCGGCACGGCGCTGACCGGCGGTGTCGGCGGCGTCTGGCGCACCTTCGTCGGCGCGCTGATCATCGCCGTCGTGCGCATCGGCATGACCTTCCTGGGCGTCAGCGTGTTCGCCCAGCAGATCGTCTTCGGCGTCGTGCTGGTCGCCGCCGTCGCCGCGACCATCGACCGCTCGAAGATCCAGATCGTCAAGTAGCCGGCGCGTCCCGCCGCTGCATCAACAGCGTGTTGGTGCCGCGCTGGACGACGCTGTCGTCCTGCTTCGTCGCCTCGATCGACAGCACGACGACCCCGCGGTCGCCGGCGCGGGTGGCGCGGCTCTCCGCCACCGTCAGCGTCGCGCCGATGCGGTCGCCGACCAGGATCGGCGCCGTGAACGACCAGTCCCAGCCCAGCGAGGCGACGGCGGCGAGCCGCACGTCGCTGCGGTTCTTCAGGCCGTCGATCAGCGCCAAGCCCAGGATGCCGTGGGCGATGCGCCCGGGGAAGCCCAGCTCCCGCGCCGCCGCGTCGTCCATGTGCACGTTGAAGAAGTCGCCCGCGAGGCCCGCGAAGCCGACGATGTGCGCCTCCGTGACGACGATGTGCCCGGTCGCGTACCAGTCGCCGGGCGCCAGGTCGTCCTGGAAGTAGCGGCCGGCGGCCAGCTCTCGCGATTGCGGTGGGTCGGAGACGGTCATGGCCCTGTCATAGCGCAAAAAGAACTGCCCGGCGCCCGAGAGCGTCGGGCCAAGTGGCTACAGGGAAGTCGTGAGCTCAGGGCGTCGGCGCGTCCTCGCGCAGAAGGCCCTTGGTCTTGAGCGCGGCCCAGAAGTCGGTGGGGATCGGGTGGGCGAACCACGCCAGGTTCTGCTCCAGCTGGGCGACGGTGCGCGTGCCGGCGGCGAAGGTCGGTACGGCCGGGTGGGCGACGACGAACTGCAGCGCCGCGGCGGGCAGCGGCACGTCATGGTCGCGGCAGACGGCCTCGATCCGGCGCACCCGCTCCATGATCTCGGGAGGGGCCGGGGCGTAGTTGTACTTCGCGCCCTCGACCGCGCCGGTCGCCAGGATGCCGGAGTTGAAGCCGCCGCCGACGACGACCGCCGCGTTGCGCTCCTCGCAGAGCGGCAGGAATTCGTCGAGGGAGTCCTGCTCCAGCAGGGTGTAGCGCCCGGCCAGGAGGAAGCAGTCGAAGTCGTGCCGCTTCAGCGCCTCGTGGAGACCTTTGCATAAGGGGGTGTTGCGTGATTCGATGGTCGGGTCGTTGGCGTCGAGTCGCGGAGGGGGTCATGCATCGAGAGAGCGGTCAGTTGAGTTTGTCGGACGGGCTGGTGCA
>Ga0049107_10000064_pt1 | contig 27212 bp, 28 predicted proteins | sample WorMetilPIANOSA1_FD_61187 | JGI IMG/M metagenome (GOLD analysis project Ga0049107, IMG submission 61187) | Marine gutless worms symbiont microbial communities from Max Planck institute for Marine Microbiology, Germany - Olavius ilvae PIANOSA.1 | ecosystem: Host-associated > Annelida > Digestive...
AACCCGACGCCGCCGCCCCCGCGGCGGCAACGCCGCCCCCAAAACGCCGCCTGAGCGCGCCTCGCACCCCCAAAACCGCCACCAACCCCCTTGCGCAAAGGTCTCCCTCGAGGGGGAGGGCTAGGGCGGGGGTTGTTTGGGCCCACGCGCGCAGGCGACTGTTGGCTACACCGGTCGGTGCGGACCCGGCCCTCACGGCAAATCCGCCAGCACCAGGTCGGTGGCGTCGACCGCCCGGATGGTCATCACGTCCTCGTCGACGATGGCGGCGCCGGCGCGGGGCGGGACGGACACACCGTTGATCTCGACCGTGCCGTCGACCGGCACGACGTAGGCGCGGCGGCCCGGCATCAGCCAGTGCTCGACGGTGTCGCCGGCGGTGAGCGCCGCGCCGTAGAGCGCGGCGTTTTGGTGGATCCGCAGCGCCTCGTTCTCGCCCGGGCGGCCGGAGACCATGAGCACCAGCTCGCCGGGCGTGTCCTTCGGGAACGCGCGGGTGTCCCAGCGCGGCGCGTGGCCGCGGCGGTTCGGCTCGATCCAGATCTGGAACAGCCGGGTCGCCGCGGCCTCGTGGTTGAACTCCGAATGCACGATGCCTGTGCCGGCGCTCATCACCTGCACGTCGCCGGCCACGGTGCGGCCCGTGTTGCCCAGGCTGTCCTGGTGGGTGATGGCGCCCTGGCGTACGTAGGTGACGATCTCCATGTCGCGGTGCGGGTGGAACGGGAAGCCGCCGCCCGGCGCGATGGTGTCGTCGTTCCACACCCGCAGCGGGCCGAAGCCCATGCGGTTCGGGTCGCGGTAGCCGGCGAAGCTGAAGTGGTGCGTCGCGTCCAGCCAGCCGCCGTGCCGTGCCTTGCCGAGCGCCTCGAAGGGCGTGACGTCGATCGTCACGCCGCCCTCTTGAAGCGCTCGCGGTCGTGTCGTGCCGTGTAGTCGATCTCCGGGCCGATGGGCACGATCAGCGTCGGGTTCACGCTCTCGTGGCTGCCGTAATAGTGCTTGCGGATGTGCTCCAGGTTCACCGTCTCGGCGACACCGGGCAGCTGGTAGAGCTCGAGCGTGAAGTTCCACAAGTTCGGGTAGTCGCGCAGCTGCCGCAGGTTGCACTTGAAGTGGCCGTGGTAGACCGGGTCGAAGCGCACCAGCGTCGTGAACAGCCGGATGTCGGCCTCGGTCAGCCGGTCGCCGGCGAGGTAGCGCTGGCGCGACAGGCGTTCCTCAGCGCGGTCGAGCGCCGCGAACAGCGCCGTCACCGCCTCCTCGTACGCCTTCTGCGTCGTCGCGAAGCCCGACTTGTAAACGCCGTTGTTGACGTTGTGATAGATGTCCTCGTTGACGTCGTCGATCACTGCGCGCAACTCGGCTGGGTAGTAGTCGCCCGGCGTGGCGCCCAGGCCGTCGAAGGCCGAGTTGAACATCCGGATGATCTCGGACGATTCGTTGCTGGCGATCGTCTGCTGCGCCTTGTCCCACAGCACCGGCACGGTGACGCGGCCGGAGTAGGTCGGGTCGGCCTTCTGGTAGAGCTGGTAGACGTAGTCGACGCCGTTGACGCCGTCGGGTACGACGCCGTCGCCGGCCTCGAAGGTCCAGCCGTGCTCGGCCATGTGCCAGTGCACGACCGACACGCCGATCGAGTCCGCCAGGCCCTTCAATTTCCGCATGATCAGCGTGCGGTGGGCCCAGGGGCAGGCCAGGCTGACATAGAGGTGGTAGCGGCCGGGCTCGGCCGTGAAGCCGCCGGCGCCGGACGGGCCCGGGCTGCCGTCGGCGGTGACCCAGTTGCGGAACTGGGCGGCCTTGCGCACGAACTTCCCGCCGGCGCTCTTGGTGTCGTACCACTGCGTCGTCCACTGGCCGTCGATCAGCTTGCCCATGGTCCTCTCCTCAGGCGGCGGCGAGCGCGTCGCGCCGGTGCGGTGCGGTGAAGTCGATTGACGGCCCCAGCGGCACGATGCCGCGCGGATTGCGCAGGGGGCTCGGCGAGTAGTAGCCGCGCTTGTAGACCTCGAGGTCGACCGTCGCGGCGATGCCGGGCAGCTGGTAGAGCTCGCGCGCGTAGCCCCACAGGTTCGGGTAGTCGCGTATGCGCCGCCGGTTGCACTTGAAGGCGCCGTGATAGGCGACGTCGAAGCGCACCAGCGTCGGGAACAGGCGCCAGTCGGCCTCCGTGAGGCGCTCGCCCGTCAGGTAGCGCCGCGTCGCCAGGCGTTCCTCCAGGAAGTCCAGCGTCGCGAAGACCTCGACGACGGCCTCGTCGTAGGCCTCCTGGGTGCGTGCGAAGCCGGCGCGATACACCCCGTTGTTGAGCGTCGGGTAGATGCGGTCGTTGAGCGCGTCGATCTCGTCGCGCAGGTTCCCCGGGTAATAATCCCCCGGCGCGGCGCCGACGCCGTCGAACGCACTGTTGAACATGCGCACGATCTCGGCGGATTCGTTGCTGACTATGGTCTCCCGCGCGGTGTCCCACAGCACCGGCACGGTGACCCGCCCGGTGTAGTCGTCGCGGGCCCGCGTATAGACCTCGTGCAGCGCGCTCGTACCCAGCGCGTTGTCGCGAAACCGCGGCTCGGTATCGTCGAACACCCAGCCCTCGCTGGTGCGCCGCGGCCGCACCAGCGACAGCGGCACGATGTCGGTGAGGCCCTTGAGCCGGCGCAGCAGCAGCGTGCGGTGCGCCCAGGGGCAGTTGATGGCGGCGTAGAGGTGGTAGCGGCCGGCCTCGGCGCCGAAACCGTCCTCGCCGGTGGGCCCCGCGCGGCCGTCGGGGGTCACCCAGCTGTGGAACTTGCTCTCGGCGCGGCGGAAGCGCCCGTCGCCCACGTCCTTCGGCGGCTCTACCGCATACCAGACGCCGTCGATCAACTTGCCCATGCCAGTGCCCTCGGCCGGTGACGCCGCACCGCAATGCCACGCGACATGTCGTGCCCGGCGCAAAGGTCAAGGTGGGGGCACCGCGGCGCCGATTAATCTGGCCATTGGGAACAATATTGTTTCAATATGCGGGCCAATGGTCGGAACGGGAGGCGCGCCGTGCAGGACCTGAACGCGATGCTGGTGTTCGCGCGCGTCGTCGAGGCGCGCAGTTTCTCCGCCGCCGCGACACGCATGGGGGTCTCGAAGTCGGCGGTCAGCAAGCAGGTCTCGCGGCTGGAGGACCGCCTGGGCGCGCGGCTGCTCAACCGCACGACCCGGCGCCTCAGCCTGACCGAGATCGGCGCCGCGTTCTACGAGCGCTGCGCCCGCATCGCCGCCGAGGCGGAGGAGGCGGAGCTGGCCGTCACCCGGCTGCACCAGGAGCCGCGCGGCACGCTGAGGGTCAACGCGCCGCAGTCGTTCGCCTCGCGGCACCTGTCGCCGCTGCTGCCCGAGTTTCTCGCGGCCCACCCGGAGCTTCGCATCGACCTCACGCTCGCCGACCGCATCGTCGACGTGATCGAGGAAGGCTATGACGTGGTCATTCGCATCGCCGAGCTTGCCGATTCGAGCCTGATTGCGCGCAAGCTGGCCGACGCCCGGCGCGTCGTCTGCGCCGCCCCGGCGTACTGGGACGCGCGCGGCCGGCCGGTGGCGCCGGCCGACCTGAGGGCGCACGACTGCCTGGGCTACAGCTATCTCGCTTCGCGTGGGGAGTGGCCGTTCGAGGGGCCCGACGGGCCGACCTCGGTCAAGGTCACCGGCACGCTGAACACCAACAGCGGCGACGTCCTGATGGACGCGGCGACGGCGGGGCGCGGCGTCGTCTTCCTGCCGACTTTCATCTGCGGCGCGGCGCTGGCCGACGGCCGGCTGGAGGCTGTGCTGGAGGACTACGAAGCGGCGCCCCGCGGCGTCTTCGCGGTCTACCCGCACAACCGGCACCTCTCGGCCAAGGTGCGCGCCTTCGTCGACTTCCTGGTGGCACGCTTCCAGCCGACGCCGCCGTGGCAGCAGCCGGCCGTCACGGCCACCCCCGTGCCGGTCACATCCGCGTGAATCACAGTAATCTCACGGCGATTTGGCCGGGCGTTTGGCCAAGCCCTCGCTACTTATGAGAAAAGGGTCTGGCCGCGTACCGCACCGCGCGGCGCCGGCGAAGCTGGAGGATACCCATGAGCGCTTGCGCACGCTTGTCCCGCTCCACTCTCGCGATCCTCGTCACCGCCGGACTGGTGCTGTTCGCGGCCGAAGCAACGGCCGACGGCAACCCGCAGCTGGCGCAGGGCGAGGAGGGCGAGGTCAAGCCGAAGGGCCACTTCAAGGTGCGGCGCCCAGCGGAACTGACCTCGGCGCGGGCGGAGGCAATCTACCAGCAGATCGTCGACCAGATGGCCGAGGCCTACGGCCTTTCGGACCTGACCGAGGCGCGGGTCTTCGTGCGCTGGACGCGGCACAACACGGCGCCCTATCAGAGCGCGACCCACGGCGCGCGTTACGTCAGCAACTACACGAACGCCGTCGGCAAGGCCTACGGCAAGTTCGAGGAGGCCGGCGTCATGCCGGTCGGCACGCTGATCACCAAGGACAGCTTCACCGCCGTTGCCGACGGCGACATCTATCCCGGGCCGCTGTTCTTCATGGAGAAGATGGACGCCGGCTTCAACCCGAAGAGCGGCGACTGGAAGTACACGATGGTGATGCCCGACGGTAGCCTGTTCGGCATCACCAACGGCGAAGGCTCGGAGAACGTCGAGTACTGCATCGGCTGCCACGCCGCGGTCGAGGATCAGGACCACCTGTACTTCATCCCCGACGAATTCCGCTGCCGCGCTCTGGTCGTGGAGTAGGCGAGGGCGCCGCCGCGCCACTACGGTACCGTGGCTCCCGCTCAAGTCCTCATGCTGAGCCAAGTCGAATCACGAGGGCGTGCCCTGCGTGCCGCGCTCTACTGCCCCTCGCGGCGCCAGGCGAGCAACAGCGTGCCGAGCGCCAGCAGCAGGATCATCAGGCCCGGCAGCAGGCGCAGCTCGGTGACGCCGGTCACCACGTAGTCGTCGTTCTTGCGCAGGCCCAGCCAGGGCCGGCGGCCGCCGGCGGCGGTGCCGAAGGTGTCGCGGCCCGCGGCGACCAGGCGGATGTCGGGCATGCGGTTGCCGTCGGCGAGCCAGACGATGCCGCCGCCCGTGGCGCGGGCCAGTTGGCGCAGCGGCAGGTCGGTCGCGGTGACGTCGGCGAACTCCAGCGGATTGAGCGCGCCCGCCGCCGCCAGCGTCGTGCGGCGCCCGTCGGTCAGACGGTAGAGGCCGGCCTCCGTGACCTCGATGGCGCCCGCGGCGCGGCCGTCGCCGGTCTCCTCGAGCGCGACCTCGACCGTGGCGCCTGACGGCGTCGTCACGGTGACGGCTGCCGTCTCAGGCGTCACGCTGCGGCGCTGGATCTCCAGCCGGCCGGCGCGCACCTCGGCCGTCAGGTTGTCCTCCTCCAGCTCCGGCTCCTTCATCAGCCAGTGGGCCAGGCGACGCAGCAACTCGGCCTGCGGTCCGCCGCCGTCGTAGCCGCGCGCCCACAGCCACATGTGGTCGGTCGTCAGTTGGGCGACGCGGCCGTCGCCGACGCGGTCCAGCTGCAACAGCGGCCGCGCCCGCGCGCCGTCCATCAGCACGCTGCCGGAGCGCGGCTCGACCTCGATCTGGCGGAACCAGGCGCCCCAGCTCGGCGCTTCGTCCGCCGGCCCGGCGCCGGCGAGCCCCGCGGTGACGGGGTGGCGGCGGCCGATGTCGGTGACGGCGGCCTGGAAGCGTTCCTCCAGGATGCGCCCGGTCGGCTCGCCCGGCAGCACGGTGCCCAAGGGCGTGCGGTAGAGCGACAGCGGCGAGGCGAAGCTGGGGCCGACCGCCTCCAGGAAGGCGCCACCGCCGGCGACGTAGTCGGCGATGTTCGAGAGGTAGAGCTGGGGCAGCACGCCGCGCCGGCGGTAGCGGTCGAAGACGATCAGGTCGAAGTCGTCGAGCCGTATCTCGAACAGCTCGCGGATCGGGAAGGCGATCAGGCTCAGCTCGCGCACCGGCGTGCCGTCCTGCTTCTCCGGCGGGCGCAGGATGGTGAAGTGCACCAGGTCGACCGAGGGGTCGGCCTTCAAGAGGTTGCGCCAGGTGCGCTCGCCCGGGTGCGGCTCGCCCGAGACCAAGAGCACGCGCAGACGGTCGCGCACGCCGTTGACGACCACCACGGCGCGGTTGTTGTCGAGCGTCAACTCGGCAGGTCCCGCCTCGACGGCGATCTCGAACACGCTGGGGCCGCCGCGGTCGAGGACGACCTCCAGCGAGCGTTCCTGGCCGACCGGCACGACGAATTCGCCGACGTCGTCGACGCCGCTGCGGCGGATTCTCTCCCGTGCCTCCTCCAGGCTCTCGCGGCTGGTCGGGTTGACCCGGCTGCGCTGGCGCCGCAGGTCTCCAGCGGGTGTGTCGCCCGACCCCGCGGCGCCATTGCGGCGCACGGTGACCCGGGCCTCGCGCACGCCGCTCCCGGCCGGGTCGTCGATGCGGATCAACAGCTTCACGGACTGGTCGACAAGGCCGAAGCTGGGCGCCTCGACGACGGTCAGGCGGCGGTCGCCGGCGTCGCGCTCGCCGCTGATGAGGGCGTGCAGCGGCGCCTCGAAGCTCAGCGCCCCGGCGGCCTCCGGCGCGTCGTGCACCTGGCCGTCGGTCAACAGGATGGCGCCGGCGAAGCGCTGGCGCGGCACGTCGGCCAGCACCGCCTCCAACGCCGCGAACAGCCGCGTGCCCTCGACTGGGCCGCCGGCCGCCGCGGCGCCCGGGCCGACCCGCAGGACCCGCAGTTCCAGATCGGGCCGGTCGCCGAGCCGTTCCTCGATCGCCTTGAGTGCCGCCGCGGTGCGCGCGCCGCGCTCGCCGATGCGCTGGCTGGCGCTCTCGTCGACGACGACGACGGCGATGTCGGCCAGCGGCTGGCGTTCCTCCGCGACCAGCGCCGGGTTGGCCAGCGCCAACAGCACCCCGGCGACCGCCAGCGTGCGCCAGCCGGTGCCCGGCGCGCGCCGCCACACGCCCAACGCCAGGATCAGCGCCGACGCCGCGGCGAGCGCGCCAAGCACGACCCAGGGCAGCAGCGGCGAAAAGGCGAGGCTGGTGCTGCTCATTGGCCCAGCCGCTCAAGGATCGCCGGCACGTGCACCTGGTCGGCCTTGTAGTTGCCGGTCAGCGCGTACATCACCAGGTTGACGCCGAAGCGGAAGGCCATCTCGCGCTGGCGCTCGCCGCCGGGCACGACGGGGAAGCGCGGCTGGCCCAGGTCGTCGAGCGCCCAGGCGGCGGCCCAGTCGTTGCCGCCGACCAGCACCGGCGAGACGCCGTCGTTGACGCGGCTGTCGGGCTGCTGCACCCACAGCGTGCCGCCGGCGTAGCGGCCGGGGAAGTCCTGCATCAGGTAGAACGCCTTGGTCAACACGTGGTCCGGCGGCACGGGCACCAGCGCCGGCAGGTCAAGGCGGCCGACCAGGCGGCGTAGGGTCTCGCCGCCGGGACCGCTGGCGCCGACGGCGAACTGCTGGTCGCGGGTGTCGAACAGGATCGTGCCGCCGCGGCGCAGGAAGTCGTTGACTCTTTTCAGCGCGTCGTCGGAGAGCGTCAGCTGCAGCTCCGACATGGGCCAGTAGATCAGCGCGAAAAAGGCCAGCTCGTCGCGCTCCAGGTCGACGCCGATGGGGTCGCCCGGCTCGACCGAGGTGCGCCCGCGCAGCACTGCGCTCAAGCCCGTCAGACCGTCCCGGCTGATCTCGTCGAGCGGCCGGTCGCCGGTCTGGACATAGGCGAAGCGCGTCTCCAGCGTGGCGGTGAGCGCGAATTCGTCGTCGGTCTGGGCCTGCGCCGGGTCCGGTATCAGCGCGACGCCGACCGCGACGACCAGCGCTGCCGCGGTGCCGCGCGCGGCCGGAGCGCCGACACCCGGCAGCAGGCCGCGCAGCGCCAGCGTCAGCACGAAGTCGAAGAGCAGCAGCAACAGCGCCGCCAGCAGCACCCAGGGCTTGAGATCGAGCTGCCGCGAAGTGCCGTAGGCCTCGAGGGCGAGGCCCGGCGGCAGGTCGACGAGCGGGCCGTACGCGACCGTGCCCGCCAGCACCGCGGCGCCCAGGTTGTGGGCGCGGTGCGTCAGCTCCGTGCCGTAGAAGCCGGGCGGCGTGCGCGGGCCGACGCCGGCCGCGTCGAAGGCGTCGCCGGCGATCGCCGTCGCCACTGCCGGCGGCGCGCCGAGCACGCCGAAGCCGTCGAGCGCCGCGAAGGGCGGCAGCGCCGCCGCCGCGTCCTCGCCGGCGACGCCCTGGCTCAGCGCCACGACGCGCTGCATCATGTCGACGTAGAGGCCCGACAGCGCCAGCGACGACCACGTCGTGTTCGCCGTGGTGTGGACCAGGATCAGCCAGCCGGCGCCGCGGCGGTCCGCGGTCACCAGCGGCGTGCCGTCGGCAAGGCGGGCCCAGACCTTGCGGCCGAGATCTGGCGCCGGCTCGGCCAGCACCTGCTGCGAGACGGTGACGTCGCCCGGCACGATCAGGCCGGCGAACGGGCTGCCCGGCTCGAACGGCGCCAGGCCCACCGGCTGCGCCCACTGCATGGCGCCGCCGAAGGCGCGGCCGCCGCGCCGCACCGCGACCGGCAGCAGGGCGTCGCCGTCGCCTTCGGCGAGGCGCGGCCCGGCAAAGCGCAACAACACGCCGCCGCGGCCGACCCAGTCGTCCAGCACGGCCGTCTCGCTCTCGGTCAGCGTGCCGATGTCGGCCAGCACCAAGACCGCCAGGTCGCGGCCCAGCAGGTCGTCGATGCTGCCGCTGCGCACCTCGGCGAATGGCTCGAGCGCGCGCTCCAGGTAGTACAAGTCGCCCAACAGCGGCTGTGCGACCTCCAGCGTATCGCCGGAGACCAGGCCGACCGGGCGACGCCGGAAGCGCTCGTCAAGCAGCACCACGGCGCCCGCCGTGGTCTCGTCCTCCAGTTCCAGGCGCGCCAACTCGTTGCGCAGCTCCAGCGGCAGGTCCAGCGCGACCGAGGCGTCGGCCTCGCCGGCGGCGAAGCGCAGCTGCGGCCGCGCCAGAAGGCGGCCGTCGTCGCTCAGCGCCGCGACGCTGGCCAGTGCCTCGGTGCCCGTGTCGGCGCGGCGGGCGCGCACGGTGAAGGCGGCGCCGGTGGCGTCCGGCGGCAGCATGACGCGGGCACGCTCGCCCGGGTCCGGCGCCAAGACGCGCAGGCGGCCCAGCCGCTGCAACCGCTCGGCCAGCGCCTGTGCCGCGCCGTCGTCGATGCCGTCGCTCAGCCACACCGCATTGACCGCGCCGTCGAGTGCGACGCCATCCAGCGCATCCCGCACCGCTTCACGGTCGCTGGGCCACGGCTTGGGCGTCAGGGCCTGGGCCAGCGTGCGCGCGTCGGCGGCGCGCATCAGGCGGCTCGGCACCAGCGGCTTGCCGGTCGCCGGCGGCGCCGTGGTCAGCAGCATCACCGCCTTGTCGGCGCGCTCCGCCTGGTCGATCAGCTCGGCGAGCGCCCGCGTGCGCTGGGTCCAGGTGCGCGCCGCGGCCCAGCCGTCGTCGACGACGGCTAACAGCGGCCCGCTGCCCTGCAAGGGCTGACCCGGGTTGAGCAGCGGGTGGGCGAGGCCGAGGATCGCCAGCGCGGCGATCAGGAGGCGCAGCAGCAACAGCCACCAGGGCGTGCGGTGCGGCGTCTCCTCGGTCCGCTCCAGCCCGAACAGCAGGCGGATCGCCGGGAACGGGATCAGCCGCGGCGACGGCGGCATGACTTTCAGGAGCCACCACAGCACCGGCAGCACGACCAACGCGGCCAGCAGCCATGGGGTGAGGAAGGCGAGGGGGCCGAGGCTCAGCACGTCACGCCTCCATCGCGTCGGCCATGGCCGTATAGAGTGCCAACAGCGCCGGCTGCGGCGGCCGGTCGGTGTGGTGCACGGCGAAGCTCCAGCCGACGGCGCGAGCGATCGCCATCAGCCCCTCCTGGTGCGCCACCAGGCGCTCGACATAGGCGTCGCGCAGGCCCTCGGCCTTGCCGACCAGCAAGTTGCCCTCCGCCTCGAGGCCGGCGAAGCGGCTGCGGCCCTGGAACGGCAGGGTCGCCTCCGCCGGGTCGAGCACCTGCAGGAGATGGCCGTGCACACCGCCCGCGGCGAAGGAGCGGACCAGGCGGTCGACGACGTCGAGCGGCGCCAAGAGGTCACCGATCAGCACCGTGTTGGCGTGGCGCGGCAGCGGCATCTCCGCCGGCAGGCCGGGGCCGGCCTCGCCGGCGTCCAGCAGCACGGTGGCGAGGCGATTCAGCGTCGCGCGGCCAGTCGCCGGCGAGCCGCCGTCGCCCAACAGCGCGATGCGCTCGCCGCCGCGCACCAACAGTGCCATCAGCGCCAGCGCCAGCAGACGCGCGCGGTCGACCTTGCGCTCGAGCGCGGGGCCCGAGGCGTAGTCCATCGACGGAGAGTTGTCGGCCCACAGCCAGACGCTCTGCGCCGCCTCCCACTCCGTCTCGCGCACGAACAGGTGGCGCGTCTTGGCCGACTGGCGCCAGTCGATGCGTTGCACCGCGTCGCCGGTCTCGTAGCGGCGGAACTGCCAGAAAGCCTCGCCCTGGCCGGTGCGGCGGCGGCCATGCACGCCCTGGGCGACGGTCGCGGCGACGCGCTCGGCGGCGACGAGCAACGGCGGCAGCGGCGCGGACAGCGCCTCGGCATGGCTGCGCAGGGTCGTCGCGGGACTGGCGTCTGTGGCCAAGGGCTCGGGCTCCGCTCGCCTTAGCCCAACGGCTCGGCGAGCCGCTCGATGATCTGCTCGACGGTGATGCCGTCGGCGCGCGCGGCGAAGTTGAGCGCCATGCGGTGGCGCATGACCGGTGCCGCCAGCGCCAGCACGTCGTCGACCGACGGCGCCAGGCGGCCCTGCAAGACGGCGCGCGCCCGCGCCGCCAGCATTAGCGCCTGGCTGGCGCGCGGCCCGGGCCCCCAGGCGATGTGGCGCACCACGTCCTCGCGCCCCGACTCGTCGGGCCGGCCGTCGCGCACCAGTTTCAGGATCGCCTCGACGACGCTCTCGCCGACGGGCACGCGGCGGATCAGCCGCTGCGCGGTCATCAGTTCGGCGCCGTCCATGACCTGCTCAACCTTGGACTCGGTGATGCCGGTGGTGGCCAGCAGCATCTCGCGCTCCGCCGCCGCATCGGGATAGCCGACCTGGATCTCCATGAAGAAGCGGTCCAGTTGCGCCTCGGGCAGCGGGTAGGTGCCCTCCTGCTCCAACGGGTTCTGCGTCGCCAGCACGTGGAACGGCCGCGGCAGCTCGTAAGTGTGGCCGGCGACCGAAACCTGGCGCTCCTGCATCGCCTGCAACAGCGCCGACTGGGTGCGCGGGCTGGCGCGGTTGATCTCGTCGGCCATCAACAGCTGGGCGAACACCGGGCCCTTGATGAAACGGAACGAGCGGCGGCCGCTCTCGCTCTCCTCCAGCACTTCCGAGCCCAGGATATCGGCGGGCATCAGGTCGGGGGTGCACTGCACGCGGCGGTCGTCGAGGCCCAGCACCGTGCCCAGCGTTTCAACCAGGCGCGTCTTGGCCAGACCCGGCACGCCCAAGAGCAGCACATGGCCGCCGGCCAGCAGTGTGATCAGGGTTTGATCGACAACCTCCGCCTGGCCGAAGATGGTGCGGCCGATCGCCCGGCGCACCGTGGCCATGCGCTCGCCCAGCGCCTCGATCTCATGGGCCAGGGCCGCCGGCTCGGCGCCGCGCGCCTCCGGGGCTACGGTCACGTCGTCAGTCGGGCTCACTTGCGCTCTCCGGGCTGGGGGCTCACGAAAGGACGCCATACACCTTGGCATCTAGCGAAGATATAGGGTCGCACGACGCAAAAACTTTCGCCGATCGGCTCGAAAAGGGCCAGTCGCAGCTTCGTGACGGCGCGAACGCCCGCCAGCCGGTCGATTGCGGCCATTTCGACATGCGCATCGCCCGCGACGGCACCTGGTTCTACCGCGGCACGCCGATTCGCCGGCCGGCGCTGGTGAAGCTGTTCGCGACCGTCTTGAAGCGCGACGGTGACGGCGGCTTCTGGCTCGAAACGCCGGTCGAACGCGGCCGCATCGACGTCGACGACGCGCCGTTCTTGGCGATAGAGCTCTCGGTGGACGGCCAGGGACATGATCAACGGCTGACCTTCCGCACCAATCTCGACGAGAGTGTGACGGCGGGGCCGGATCACGCCCTGCGGGTCGAGACGAATGCGGCAACGGGCGAGCCGAGCCCCTATATTGAAGTGCGGGCGGGGCTCGAGGCCCTCATCGCACGACAGGTCTATTATGAGTTGGTCGAATTGGGTACAGCGGATCCCAAGGACGGCGACAAGTACGGCGTATGGAGCGACGGACGGTTCTTTCCCCTGGGGCAATTGACGGAGCCGACGTGACGCGCGCCGAGTTGGCCGCGCGCCTCGACGCCTGGGCGGACAGCGGCCGGCGCGGCGACGACGACCTGAATCCGGGCCTGGTGGCCGACCGGAGCCTGACGCCGGCGGCAGTGCTGGTGCCACTCATCGAACATCCGCAGGGCTACACGGTGCTGCTGACCCGGCGCGCCGAAAACCTGCGCGACCACGCCGGCCAGATCAGCTTTCCCGGTGGCCGTGTCGAGCCCAACGACACGACGCCCGAGGCGACGGCGCTGCGCGAGGCCGAGGAGGAGGTCGGGCTGACGCACGGGCACGTCGATGTGCTCGGTCGGCTGGACCGCTATCACACCGGCACCGGCTTCCGGGTCATCCCCGTCGTCGGCGTCGTCTCGCCCGTCTTCGAGCCCCGCCTCGACGCGGTCGAGGTCGCGGAGGTCTTCGAGGTGCCGCTCGCCTTCGTGCTCGACCGCGCCAACCACCGGCGCCACACGCGGCGGATCAACGGCACGACGCGGCACTTCCACGCCCTGCCGTTCGAAGAGCGCGATATCTGGGGCGCCACGGCCGGCATGCTCGTCAACTTGGTCGACGCGCTGGGGCGCTGACGATGATCAGTCTCCTGTTCAGTGTCTTCTTGGCGCTCGGCCTGATCGCTCTGTTCTATCGGTTGCGAGCGCGCGCCCGCCGGCGCGCTCGCATAACCGGGCACATGCCGGCCTACTTGGATCTCACCCCTTGGGACTTGATGACCGGCGGCGCCTTCCGCATGCCGGTTCTTGTGCTCGTCGGCATCCTGCTCGCCATTCTAGTGGGTTTGGCGGTTGCCGTGTTCGACGCCTACCAAGCTATCCCGCCGGCCGCCGAGGCCCGCCCCGCGGGCGAGCCGCAGCTGGCGCAACCGCCGGGCCACTGACGATGCGGATCCTGCTGCAGTACCTGATCCCGCTTGTCCTCCCGACGTTGGCCTATCTCGGCTGGCTGTCTTACGCGCGCTGGCGCGCCCGCACGACCGGCGGCAAGGCGCCGGAACTGCGCGAGGGGCCGTGGATGTGGCTGGTCGGCGGCGGCCTGGTGCTGGTGATCGTCAGCCTGGTCGCCTTCGCCGTGTTCGGCGAGCGCTTCGAGTCCGGCAAGCTGGTGTCGCCGCGCTTCATCGACGGCAAGGTCGTCCCGGCCCAGCGGCTCGACGAATAACGCCCGGTCCGACAAACCCGCTATAACCCGGCGCCATGATCCCGGTCGGCAAGCTCAAGCCCCAGCCCTGGTTCACCGCCGCAGAGACCCAGGCGGTGATCGGGGCGTTGACGGCGGAGGGCGCGGAGGCGCGCTTCGTCGGCGGCTGCGTGCGCGACGCCGTGCTGGGCCGGCCGGTCAAGGACGTCGACATCGCGACGGGCGAGCCGCCGGCCGAAGTCATGCGGCTGCTCGACGCCGCCGGCATCAAGGTGATCCCGACGGGCATCGACCACGGCACCGTGACCGCGGTGCTGAACCACGCGCACTACGAGATCACCACCCTGCGCGTCGACGTCGAGAGCCACGGGAGACATGCCACGGTCGCCTTCACCGACGACTGGATGGCCGACGCCTCGCGCCGGGACTTCACCATCAACGCGCTGTTCGCCGGGCCCGACGGCCTGCTGTACGACCCTTTCGGCGGCCTGGCCGACCTAGGCGAGCGCACCGTGCGCTTTGTCGGCGACCCGGAACGCCGCATCCGCGAGGACGTGCTGCGGCTGTTGCGTTTCTTCCGCTTCTTCGCCTGGTACGGCACGGCGCCGGCCGACGCCGGGGCGCTCGCGGCCTGTGCCGAACTGTCGCACCTGCTGCCGACACTGTCGGGCGAGCGCGTCGCCGGCGAACTGCTGCGGCTCTTGGGCGCGCCCGACCCGGCGCCAGTCCTGGCGCTGATGGCGGGCGACGGCGTGCTAACCCACGTGCTGCCGGAGGCGCAGGCCATCGACCGGCTGGCGGCGCTGGTCACGGTCGAGGGCATCTGCGACGGCGCCGACCCGTTGCGCCGCCTGGCCGTAACGCTGAAGACCGACGCCGCCGGCGCGGACGCCATCGGCCGGCGCCTCAAGATGTCGAACGCTCAGCGTGCCCGGCTGGTGAAGATCGCCGTACCGGCGGAGATGCCCGAGCCGGACGCGCCCGAGCGCGCGCACCGCGCGGCGCTCTACCGCCTGGGAGCGGAGACCTATCGCGACCTGGTCCTGCGCGCCTGGGCCGAAGCGATCGCCACCGGCGTCACCGTCGACCGCCGCGCGACCGAGGCCTGGCAGGCGGCCTATGCGCTGCCCGAGCGCTGGACCCCGCCGGCCTTTCCGCTGAAGGGCCGCGACGCGCGCGCGTTCGGCGTGTCGGCGGGACCGCGCGTCGGGGAGCTGCTGGAGGAAGTGGAGGCGTGGTGGCGTGAGGGCGACTTCGCCGCCGACCGCGAGGCGTGTCTCGCGGAACTGAGACGCTGCGCGACGGCCTGAGCCGCTACTCGACGCGGATCAGCCGGCCGGTGACGCGCAAGAGTGTGTCTTCGTCCCGCATGCGCCGGAAGTCGACGTCCATGCCCTCTTCGGTGAGGGTGCGATGGAAGATCTGCAGTTCGGCGCCGCCCTCGCCGCTGATCGCCAGCGAGTAGATCGACAGCACGTCGCCATCGAGCGCGGCCCAGCGCATCGGTTCGCCGAGCAGCGGATTGGGTAGCTCGGCCTTGCTGAACAGGCCGCCTTCCGGGGCCAGGACGTAGACGTTCTCGATCGTGTCGGAGGGCAGGAACTCCTCCTCGACCGCGCGCCGCTTGACCGAGGGGTCGGTGCGATCGCCGTCGGCGCTGCGCACCACGGTGATCCAGCGGATGCGGAAGCCGTCGCGTTTGATCGGCTCGATGGTGACGTCCAGGTCGCGCTGCTCGAGCTCGTCCGAGCCGGCGCGCGTCGCCACGCCGCTGCCGACATAGGCGCCATAGAACGGCTCGAGCGCGTCGTTGTCGGCGGCGGCGGGTGTGGCCGTCGCCAGTAGTACGACCAGCGCCAAGGCGGCGAGCGGTCGGGTCATGCCAAGCGTCTCCTTCATCTCTCACGCGTCGCTAGTAGGCCAAGACACACATAAGCTAAGCAAACTTATGGTTAACGCCAGGTTCATTTGCCGGTCTTGATCAGTTTGCCGTTGACTTCGCGCACGACCCTGCCGTCGCGCACCCGCACGAAGCGCAGGGCCATGCCGGCGGCCGAGAGCTCGCGGTCGAAGGTCTGCACGTCATAGCCGCCGTCGGCGCGCACCGCCATGATATTGACGGTCAGCGTGCGGTCCTTCAGCCGCGCCCAGACATAGCCGCCGTCCGATGTCGGGTCGCCGGAGGTGCGGGCGCGGTACACATTGGGCGTGCCGGCCGGGTCGAACGCCACCTTGACCGTCTTGCGGCGCACGTTGGGATTGGCCGGGTCGCCGCCGCCGCGAATGACGCTGGTCCACTCGACGAAGAAGCCGCTGCCGTCGGGGCCGATGGTCACCTCGAAGTCGCGCACCGTGGCGCCGAAATACAGGCTCTCGGCGTTCTCGGCGATGCCGCTGCCTTCCCACTTGCCGTAGAAGGCCGCCTGGTTGACGCTTTGCGCCGCCGCGGGCCCGGCGGCCAGCCACAGGACCAGCGCCGCGAGCGCCGACAGATACCGCACCCGGATCATTGCCCAACCCTTTCCCTTGGAACCGCGCGGGAGTTTAGCGGAGGTGCCGGGCGCGGTCACGGCCAGCGCACTTCCGGCGGCATCGACATCAGGATCGCCTCGACGTTGCCGCCGGTCTTCAGCCCGAACACCGTGCCGCGGTCGTAGAGCAGGTTGAACTCGACATAGCGGCCGCGCCGCACCAGCTGGTGCTCGCGCTCGGCCGGCGTCCAGCTCTCGTTCATGTGGCGGGCGACGAGCTGGGGGTAGACGTCGTGGAAGGCCAGGCCCACGTCCCGCGTGAAGGCGAAGTCGGCCGCCCAGTCGCCGGTGTCGACATAGTCGTAGAAGATGCCGCCGACGCCGCGCGGCTCGTCGCGGTGCTTGAGGAAGAAGTACTCGTCGCACCACTGCTTGAAGCGCGGGTAGTAGTCCGGATCGTGGGCGTCGCAGGCGGCCTTGAAGGCGGCGTGAAAGTCGGCCGTGTCGCGCTCCACCGGCACCATCGGCGTCAGGTCGCCGCCGCCGCCGAACCAGGCCTTGCCGGCGGTGACGATGTGGCGCGTGTTCATGTGCGCCGCCGGCACCTTGGGCGAGTGCAGGTGCGCGACAAGCGAGACGCCGGCGGCCCAGAAGCGGGGGTCGTCCTCGGTGCCGGGGATGCGCTCGCGGAACTCGTCGGTGAAGGTGCCCTCGACGACCGAGACGTTGACGCCGACCTTCTCGAACACCCGCCCGCGCATCACCGACATGGTGCCGCCGCCGCCCGCGACGCCCGTCACCTGGTCCGTGCGCGTCCAGTCGGTGCGCTCGAAGCGGCCGGGCGGCCGGTCGCTGAACGTGCCCGTAAGCGCGTCCTCCAGGGCCTCGTAGGAGGCGCAGATGCGGTCGCGCAGCTCGGCGAACCAGGCCGCGGCTTCGGCCTTGCGGGTCTCGGTCTGGTCGCTCACGCATCCTCCTCGGGCATCGTTCCGGTCTGGCGCAGCGCTTCGCCCAGTACCATCGCGGCCGCGGTCGCGACGTTGAGCGAGCGCAGCCCCGGCACCAGCGGCACGCGCAGTCGCGCGGCGGCGGCCTTGTGCACGTGGTCCGGCGCGCCCGTCGATTCGCGGCCGACGAGCAAAATGTCGTCCGGGGCGAAGCGGAAGTCGGTGTAGCGCACTTCGCCCCGCGTCGTCAGCAGGATCAGCCGGCCGGCGGCGCGGGCCGCGACGAACGCCGGCCAGTCCGCGTGGCGGTCGAGCGTCAGGTGGTCCAGGTAGTCCAGTCCGGCGCGCCTGAGTCGTCGGTCTGAGAGCACGAATCCGCAGGGTTCGACGACGTCGACCGGGATGCCCAGGCAGGCGGCGAGTCGGAACAGCGCGCCGGCGTTCTGCGGGATGTCGGGTTCGAACAGCGCCAGACGCATGACTGAGCTTAACCCGAATGTCCTACGCACGTTGCGGCCGGCCGCAGGCGCCCCCCACAAGGCTTTGCAGTGCGCGGCATTCGCGCTATACCGCTGCCGAATCGGCAGGCCCCGATGCGGCGCGGTGTCGCATTGCCGGTGGGGGGTGGCCCGATACGTTCTGCGCCGGCTCGGCGCTCCTTGTCACGGGGAGCGCCCGCTTGGCGCAGCAGCCGGCGACGGACAGGTTTCAAGAGGCTAGGCACAGCATGACAGATCAGGTCGAGGGCGGCGGCGAGCACGACGAGAGCCGGCGCGACTTCCTCTACCTCGCCACCGGCGCGTTCGCGGCGGTCGGCACCGCGGCCTTCGTCTGGCCGTTCATCAACTCGATGAACCCGGCCAAGGACGTGCTGGCCCTGTCGACCACCGAGGTCGATATCTCGGCGATCGAGGTCGGCCAGTCGGTCACCGTGGTGTGGCGCGGCAAACCGGTTTTCATCCGCCGCCGCACGGCGGAGGAGATCGCCGAGGCGGAGGCCGTCGATGTCGCCGACCTGATCGACCCGCAGGCCGACGCCGAACGCGTGCAGCAGCCCGAGTGGCTGATCATGGTCGGTATCTGCACCCACTTTGGCTGCATTCCCAAGGGTCAGAAGTCGGGCGACAACACCGGCGAATACGGCGGCTGGTACTGTCCTTGCCACGGTTCGCACTACGACACTTCCGGCCGCATCCGCAAAGGTCCGGCGCCGAGGAACCTTGAGATCCCCGAGTACGCCTTCACCGACGACGGCACCGTGGTCATCGGCTGAGCCAGGACAGACCCATGAGCGGACAGCGAAGCGAGAGCAATTACACCGACGTCGTCAAATGGATCGACGACCGGCTGCCGATGTTCACCTACCTGCAGAAGGAGTACGGCGAGTATCCGGCGCCGCGCAACTTCAACTACTTCTGGAACTTCGGCGCCATCGCCATGACCATGCTGGTGCTGATGATCGTCACCGGCATCGTGCTGTCGATGCAGTACTCACCCGACGCATCGATGGCCTTCGGCTCGGTCGAGCGCATCATGCGCGACGTCAACAACGGTTGGCTGCTGCGCTACATGCACAGTAACGGCGGCTCGTTCTTCTTCATCGCCGTCTACATCCACATCTTCCGCGGCCTCTACTACGGCTCGTACAAGAACCCGCGCGAACTGTTGTGGATGCTGGGCGTGGTCATCCTGCTGTTGATGATGGCGACCGCGTTCATGGGCTACGTGCTGCCGTGGGGCCAGATGAGCTTCTGGGGCGCGACGGTGATCACCAACCTGTTCTCGGCCATCCCGCTGATCGGCGAGGAAGTCGTGATCTGGCTGTGGGGCGGCTTCACGGTCGACAACCCGACGCTGAACCGCTTCTACTCGCTGCACTACCTGTTGCCGTTCGTGATCTTCGGCGTCGTCATCCTGCACGTCATCGCGCTGCACGTGACCGGCTCGAACAATCCGCTGGGCGTCGAGCCCAAGGGGCCGCAGGACACCGTCCCGTTCCACCCGTACTACACGGTCAAGGACATGTTCGGGCTGGGCGTCTTCCTGATCGTCTACGCCGCGTTCGTGTTCTTCGCGCCGGACTATCTGGGCCACCCGGACAACTACATCCCGGCCGACCCGTTCCTGACGCCGGAACACATCGTGCCGGAGTGGTATTTCCTGCCGTTCTACGCGATCCTGCGCGCGATCGATTTCAACATCTGGTTCGTGCCTGCCAAGCTGATCGGCGTGGTCCTGATGTTCGGCTCGATCCTGGTGTTGTTCGTGCTGCCCTGGCTCGACACCTCGAAAGTGCGCAGCGCCCGCTTCCGGCCGCTCTATAAGCAGTTCTTCTGGGTGCTGGTGATCGACTCGTTCATCCTCGGCTGGGTCGGCGCCAACGCGCCGGGCGACCCGGTTTCGCCTTGGACCGGCGGCTTCAAGTTCATCACGCTGGGCCAGATCGGCACGCTGTACTACTTCGGCCACTTCCTGGTGCTGCTCCCCCTGTTGGGCTGGTTGGAACGGCCCAGACCGCTGCCAAGCAGCATCTCCGAGGCGGTGCTGGGCAGTTCTGCGGTCGGCGGCGGCGCCGTCGCCGGCGGCGCCACGGCCAAGCCGATGGAGAAGTCGTGATGGCACGCCTGCGCACTCTGGCGGCGGCGGCCGTCATGCTCACCGTGGCGACCGGGGCCCAGGCAGCGGGCGGCGGCGCGCACCCGCCGGCCCTCGACTGGTCGTTCTCCGGCCTGTTCGGCACCTTCGACCGGGGTGAGTTGCAGCGCGGGCTGCAGGTCTACCGCGAGGTCTGCGCCGGCTGCCACGGCCTGCAATACGTCGCCTTCCGCGACCTCGCCGCGCTCGACTTCAACGAGGACGAAATCAAGGCGATCGCCGCCGAGAGCTCGTACGAGACGCTCGACGACGAGGGCGAGGTAACCGAGCGCACTGGCATCCCGGCCGACCGCTTCCCCAATCCGTTCCCCAATGTCCTGGCGGCGCAGGCGGTGAACAACGGCGCCTTTCCGCCCGACCTGTCGCTCATCGTCAAGGCGCGGGCCGGCGGCGCCGACTACATCCATGCCGTCCTGTCGGGCTATTCGGACGAGATCCCGGAAGAGACGCTCGAGTTGATGGGCGACGGCCAGTACTACAACCCCTATGTCGGGGAGTCCGGTCTGATCGCCATGCCGCCGCCCATTCTGGAGGACCTGGTCGAGTACGCGGACGGCACGCCGGCGACGGTCGAGCAGATGGCGCGCGACGTCACCGCGTTCCTCGCCTGGACGGCGTCGCCGGAGTTCGAGGCACGCAAGCGCCTGGGCCTCAAGGTGATCCTGTTTCTGCTCGTGCTCACCGGCCTGCTCTACGCCAGCAAGCGCAAGCTGTGGTCCAAGCTGAAGCACTAACGCGCCGCGCTCGGCCTGCCTGACACCGGGGCCGGCGTTCGCGCCGGCCCTTTCGTTTGCCGGCGCGACATGACCGCTGCGTAGGCCAGCCCGGCGAGGAAGCCGCCGGCGTGGCCTTCGGCCGCGGCCGGCCACGGCACGTCGACGAACAGGGTGTCGCCGGTCGCCGCTTCGTAGGCGATCTTGCCGACCGACAGGGCGGCGACGGCGAGAACGCTGGGGCATCGCGTGGTGCGCCAGCTCTCGACCAGCATCACCGCCAACAGCGCGTTCAGCACGCCCGACAGGCCGGCATAGGCGACGCTGGCGCCGCCGCTGGTGGCCCAGAGCAGCAGGTCGATGGCCGCCGCGCCGACCAGCAGGATCCTGAGCTGGCGTTCCGGACCGAGCGCCAGGTCGCGCTCGGCCATCGCCGACATCAGGACGAACGTGCCGGCGTTCCAGGCCAGGTGCTCCAGGTTCAGGTGGACCAGATGCCCGCTCAGCAGGCGCCAGGCCTCGCCGGCCGTCGCGGGGTCGAAGACCAGCGTACCCACGACGGGTTGGCCCAGCATGTAGATCGCCACCAGGACGGCCGTGCCGCAGACCGCGAACCATGGCGGACGGAGTCCGCCATGGCTCGCCAGAAACGCCCGCAGTCCGCGAACGGTCATGCCGCGGCACCCGCCGCCAGCGCCGGCCGGCGCCGGCGCGTCGCCCAGCGCAAGAGGCCGAGCAGCAGGACCGCCAAGGGGCCGGCCGCGCCGCTGCCGTGCCCGCCGCCGCTCGTCGAGACGTGCGGTCGCGGCTGGTTGCCGACGGTCACGGAGGCGTGGGCCCGCTGCTGGCCCTGCACCCGCTGCGTCCGCGCGGCAGTCTCGACCTCGAGCCGCTGCTTGTTGGTGCGGTCGATGCCCAGTTCGGCGAAGCGCTCGTCACGCACGACGACCATCGAGGTGAGCGGCGTCAGCAGCCCGTACTCGACGGCGGTCGAGACGATGGCATCGCGCGCGTCGGCGGTGTCGCCGATGAGCGCGCGCTGGCGCATCTGATCCTCGATGGCGGCGAACGCCCACAGCCGCTCGATCTCGGGCGCCAGCGTCGCGGTCGCCGGCAAGTCGACGTCGGCCCGATAGGTCACGTCCTGGCCGCCGGACCGGCCGGCGATGGTGACGGTCGCCGGCCCGCCGCCCCAGTAGTGGCCGAACACGACCAGTTGGCGGCCGCGAAACAGCCCGCCCAACAGCGCCGGTGTCAGATCGGCCGTGCGCACGCCGGTGACGTCGACGGTGATGTCGCTGAGGGCGTGGTGGCTCAGCTGGGTCGTCGCGGTCATCAGCCGGCCGGCGATGTCGTCGCTGTTCGAGACGCTCATCGCGGTGCCGCCGGAGACGGCGGCCAGGTGCTGCAACAGCGGCCGGTTGGCGCTGTTGCCCATGACGATCGTGAACAGCCGCACGTCGCGGGCCGCGGCGAGGTCGACGAAGTCCTTGCGCGCGGTGGCGCCGACATTGGCAACGCCGTCCGTGATCAGGACGACCCCGCTCGGGCGGTCGGCGTCCAGCCGCTCAAGGCCGATGTCGAGGCCCGCGTACAGATTGGTGCCGCCGGTGGCGGTGACGTTGCGCAGGTCGCCGACGGTCCGGTTCAGGTCCTCCGGCGTGGCGTCGCGGAAGCTGCTGAACAGCCGCTCAGCCCGATCGTTGAACACGACGATACGGTAGCGATCCTGCGCGGGCAGCCGCTCGATCGCGCGTCCCAGACCTTCCATCAGCGTGGCCATCTTGCCCGCCATGGAGCCCGAGCGGTCGACGATGAACGTCCAGTCGCGACCGGTGCTCACCGGCACCAGGTCGTCGCCCGGCGTCAGCACGGCCATGAAGGTGCCGCGTCCCGCCGGTGTCACCTTGTACGGCGTGACCTCCAGGCTGCCGGGCAGCCCCGCGGGCTGGCGCCAGTAGACGACGACGTCCTGGTCGAGCGCGGCCGCCGGGGCGCTCGCGCGCGGCGCGCCGCCTTCCTCGGCCGCCTGGGCACCGCTCTCGATGGTGACGTGCCAGTGGCCGTCGGCGTCGCGCGCGACCACGGCGCCGGGCTGCCCCGGCACGCGCAGCGCGTCGACCGGGTAGGAGGTGCGCATGGTCAGGTCGAAACGGAAGTGCCGTTCGACCGCGTCGCGCATCTGCCAGAAGCTGGCGACCGCGGGGTCTTCGGTGCCGCCCTCCTCCAACGGATAGGCGTAGCGGCCGACGCCGGCGTCGAGCGCGGCCGGCTGGATGTAGGCCAGCCTGATGCGCACCTCGCCGTTGGCGCGGACCGGCCAGACCGACATCTCGAAGTGCTGGTAGCCCTGCTGTTCCGCCAGCGCGGTCTCGCGGTTGCCGGCCTTCTCCTGCTCGTAGACCTGGCGCGCCTTGTCGCGTGCCATGACCTCCGCGGTCACCGGCTTGCCGTCGATCCAGTAGGTGAACTCGGACACGGCAGCCTTTTCCGGCACGGGGAAGGCGTAGACGGCCTCCAGGTCCGTCGCCGAGTCGTTGCGAAAGGTCTGCTCGATCGTCGTGATGGCGTAGCCGTCCTCGACGATCACCTCGACCTCGTGGTCCTGGATCGCCAGCGTCCGCTGCGTGCCGGCCGGCGTCATCAGGCCTGCGGCCGCCGCGGGCGCCTCGTGCAACAGGGCAGGCGCCGCCACAAAGGCCAGCGCGACTGCCACGATGAGGCTCTTCGATCGCATGGGTTCCTCCATCGGTTGGTTCAATTCTGAACAGTGTTCAGATCAACGGCGCACAAAGACGCAATTGAACGCCGTTCAGACGCGATGTATGAAAGCCTCAGCGTGGCGACAAGGACTTTTTTGAACGATGTTCAAATCGGCATAGGGAGCATGGCACGGCGGGCGGACCATAGTCGGGACGAGCTGGAGCGGATGGTCGTCGACGCCACCCGCGCGATCGTCGAGGACGCCGGCATTTCCGGCGTCACGGTGCGCGCCATCGCCAAGCGGATCGGCTACTCGCCCGGCACGCTCTACAACCTGTTCGCCAACGTCGACGAGATCGTCATGGCCTTGAACGAACAGACGCTGACGGCGATGGGGGTGCACGTCATGGCCGCGGTGCAGGGCCTCAGCGACCCATTCCAGCGCGTGCGGGCGATGGGCGCCGCCTATGTGCGGTTCGCGCAGCAGAACCGCGCCGTCTGGCTCGCCGTCTTCGAGCACCGGCGGCACCCGGGGGCGGCCGTGGCCGAGAGCTACCTGGCGCGGGTCGGCGGGCTGCTGGGCATCGTCGAGCGCGAACTGGCACCGCTGATCGGCCCGACGGACGCGGCGACGCTGGCGGCGTCGGCGCGGGCGCTGTGGGCCGGCGTGCACGGCATCTCGGTGCTGGACGCCACCGACCGGTCCGATCTCATCGGCGGCCTCGGCGCGACGGAGATGGCCGACCTGCTGATCGTGAACTTCGTGCGCGGCGCCCGGGCCGGCGCGTGGCCGCCGCAGGACCGCCCGGCTTGATGCCGCCCGCGCGGCCTGCGACAGTCGGGCGGGCCGGAGAGGGGGAGGACACATGAGCGAACCGGGCACGCCGCCCGTCGTCGGCATTATCGGCGGCAGCGGCGTCTACGACATCGACGGGCTGGACGACGTCGAGTGGCGCGCGGTCGAGACGCCATGGGGCCCGCCGTCGGACGCGCTGATGCATGCCACGCTCGACGGCCAGCCCGTCGTCTTCCTGCCGCGTCACGGCCGCGGCCACCCGATCCCGCCCACGGCGCTGAATTTCCGCGCCAACATCGACGCGCTGAAGCGCGCCGGCGTCACGGAGATCGTCTCGCTGTCGGCCGTCGGTTCGCTGAAGGAGGAGCTGGCGCCCGGCACCTTCGTGCTGGTCGACCAGTTCATCGATCGCACCTTTGCGCGCGCCAAGTCGTTCTTCGACACCGGCCTCGCCGCCCATGTCAGCATGGCCGATCCCGTCTGCGGCCGGCTGGTCGACCACCTCGCCGCGGCTGCGGCCAAGGCCGGGGTCGAGGCCGTGCGCGGCGGCTGCTACCTGACGATGGAGGGGCCGCAGTTCTCGACCCGCGCCGAGTCCGAGCTCTACCGCGGCTGGGGCTGCAGCGTCATCGGCATGACCAACATGCCGGAGGCGAAACTGGCGCGCGAGGCGGAGCTCTGCTACGCGACCGTCGCCATGGTCACCGACTACGACTGCTGGCACCAAGACCACGACGCCGTCACCGTCGACCAGGTCGTCGCCGTGCTGCTAGCCAACGCCGACAAGGCGCGCGCGCTCGTCAAGGCGGCGATCCCGCGCCTCGCGGGCCGCGCCCAGACCTGCGACAAGGGCTGCCACACCGCCCTCGACGCGGCGCTGATCACGGCGCCCGAGCGGCGCGATCCGGCGCTGATGGCAAAGCTCGACGTCGTCGCCGGCCGACTCCTTGGGTAGCTGCGAAAGCGTGGCATTACAAAGCCTTAGCGCGTGCCCGACTGCCTGGCGCGAAACGCGACTTTACAATCCCGCGCACCACGCGATCATGGCGCCATGACCATGGCAGATGCGCCGGCGCCGGCCCCCACGCCGATCGAAGGCATCGACCACGCCATCATCGGCGTCGCCGACCTCGATGCAGCCCAGGCCACCTACGCGAAGCTCGGCTTCACCATCTCGCCGCGCGGCCGGCACATGGGCCGCGGCACGGCGAACTACTGCATCATGTTCGAGCACGACTATCTGGAGCTTCGCGGCATCGTCGATCCCACGGCCTTCACGGACGGCCTGGACGTCTTCCTGCGCGACGGCGAGGGTTTGGCCGGGCTGGTCTTCTCGACGCCGGACTCGCAGGCCTGCAGCGCGGCGCTGGCGGCGGCCGGCATTGCCGCCGGGGAACCCTACGACGTCGGCCGGTTGATCGAGTTGCCGGACGAGGAGGTCTCGCTGCGCTTCAAGCTCATGCTGCTGCCCGACGAGACGGCACCCGGCGTGCACTTCGTCGTCGGCCAGCACCTGACGCTCGACCTGTTGCGCCGGGCGGACTGGCTGAGCCACGCCAACGGCGCGCGCCGCGTGCGCGAGGTCACCGTGCTGATGGACGACATCGCCGGCGTCTCTGCCGCCTACGGCCGGCTGTTCGGCGAGGCGGCGGTCAGCGGCGAGGAGCGCAAGGGCGACGTCGCCGTCGTCACGCCCAACGGCACGCTGCACTTCGTCACGCCAAAGGTCTTCCCCAAGCGCCACTACGACGTGAAGCCCGACAAAGACTGGCGCCTGCCGCGGCTCGCCGCGCTGACGCTCGACGTGGCGCGGCCGAAGTCGACGGCGCTCTACCTCTCGGGCCAGAAGATCGCCTTCGAGCAGGAGCCCGACGGCACCGTCCTCGTGCCCGCGGAGGAAGCCTGCGGCGTGCTGCTGGAATTCGCGGGCGACGACTAACCTTCCGAGAGCGCGCTCTCGTAGGTCACCAGGTTGTCGTCGAAGAACCTCAGCGTGCGCTCGCGGGCGACGCGGGCGCAGAGCTCGTCGTAGCTCGATCGGGCGTCGCAGTTGAAGCCGTGGCCGGCGCCGTAGACCAGGACCGCGACGTCCGGATGCCGCGCCAGGACCGCGTCGACATGCGGCTTCGGGATCAGGTCGTCCTGGGCGCCGAAGTGCAGCATCGTCGGTACCCGCGGGGTGGCGTCGATGAGGTCGTGAATCTGGCCGCCGTAGTAGCCGACGGCGGCGGCGATCGGCAGCTTCGAGGCCGCATACCACGCCACCGAACCGCCCCAGCAATAGCCGACCACGCCGACGCGGCCGGCGGTCGCGGCCTCGCGCACGGCGGCGGCGACGTCCAGTAGCACCGTGTCCCAGGCCAGCTGGGTGCGCAGCGCCCGGCCGCGCGCCACGCTGTCGTCGTCGTAAGTCAGTTCCAGGCCCGGCTCCAGGCGGTCGAACAGCGCCGGCGCCACGGCCAGATAGCCGGCCTGCGCGTAGCCGTCGGCGACGTTGCGGATGTGGTCGTTGACGCCGAAGATCTCCTGCACCACGACGACGCCGCCCTTGGCCTCGCCGTCGGGCGCGGCACGGTACGCGCCGAGCGCCTGCCCGTCCTCGGCCTTCAGTGTGATCGTCTCGCCCATATCCGCCTCCCCTAGCGGCGTGGATCATAGCGGCGCGCGGCGTCCGCCGGTAGCGCGGGCGACGTCCATCGGCTAGGGTCGCGCGCCGTCGAGACCCCTTGCCGCGGGCGCAGATGATCCAGTTCCCGTCCACCCCGACCGGCCCGGCCGCGGCAGACCCCGACGTCGAGGCGGGTCTGCGCGCGCAGCAGAGCGGCGACGTCGAAGGTGCCGTTGCGGCGTTCCGGCGCGTGCTGGCGCGCAACCCGCGCAACGCCCAGGCGCACCTGCTGATCGGTTCGCTGGCGCTGGAGCACCGCCAGGTGCAAGCGGCGCTGGAGCATTTGCGCCGGGCGGTGGCGCTCGAGGACCGCAACCCGGCGGCGCACGCGAACCTCGGGCATGCCTTGATGGCCGGCGGCGAGCATGACGCGGCGCTGGAGAGCTTTCGCCGCGCCGTCAAGCGGGCGCCGGGACATCCCCAGGCGCTGACCGATCTGGCCGGCTGCTATTGCGCGCTGGGGCGCATGGAGCGGGCGGCCGAGACGCTGCGCAAGGCGCTTAAGGCAGCGCCGGACTACGTGCCCGCGTTGCACGATCTGGCGCTGGTCGAGCGGGCGCGCGGCCGTCACGCGCCGGCACTAGGCTCCGGACTCATAACCAGCAACAGACGATGGCGGCGAGGTAGACGGCGGCGGCGGAGTTGACCGCGAGGCGGTCGTATCGGGTGGCGATGCGGCGCCAGTCCTTGAGCCGGCAGA